>Ga0115001_10001313_pt1 | contig 19171 bp, 17 predicted proteins | sample ArcticOcean_MG_C_12_FD_89869 | JGI IMG/M metagenome (GOLD analysis project Ga0115001, IMG submission 89869) | Marine microbial communities from western Arctic Ocean - ArcticOcean_MG_CB8_130 | ecosystem: Environmental > Aquatic > Marine > Oceanic | place: Arctic Ocean: Canada Basin | collected... | reverse complement strand
TTAGTGGATCTTAGATCAAGAACTAAAAACTGCCTTTTGGCTAAAATTGAAAACCCTAATGATGAATTAATGTTTGCTTTAATATTAAAAAACTTATCTGACAGACAAATTACTTTAAATAAAAAATTGATTGATTTTATTATCAAAAGAATTGACAGATCGTATGGCAAAATATTTGAATTCATATATAAAATTGACAAGATTAGTTTAAAAAAAAAAAAATCAATTGATTTTAAGATTATTAATGAGGCATTAGAAGAATAAGTGAATAGATATAGAACTCATAATTGTAATGAACTAACAAAAATTGATAGCGGCCAGGATATTATTTTATCTGGATGGATTAATAAAAAAAGAGATCATGGAAACCTTTTATTTATTGATCTAAGAGATAATTATGGAATGACTCAATGCATTGTTGATAAAGGTAATGATTGCTTTAAAGAACTCGAAAAAATTCAATTAGAAAGTGTCGTTAAGGTTAGTGGAAAAGTTATTTCGAGAAGTGTTGATACTATTAATTCTGATTTAAAAACAGGAGAAATTGAAGTCAATATTATTTCTTTTGAAATTTTAGGTACATGCAAAGAACTCCCAATGCCTGTATTTAGTGACCAAGAATACGCTGAGGAAATTAGACTCAAATATAGATTTTTAGATTTAAGAAGAAAAAAAATTCATGATAATATTATTTTAAGATCTAAAGTTATTTCATTTATTAGAAATGAAATGTTTAAGTTGGGTTTTCTAGAATTTCAAACTCCAATACTAACCTCATCAAGTCCAGAGGGAGCTAGAGATTTCTTGGTTCCCAGCAGATTGAATCCAGGCAAATTTTATGCACTCCCACAAGCACCTCAACAATTTAAACAATTAATAATGGTATCTGGATTTGATAAATATTTTCAAATTGCACCATGTTTTAGAGACGAAGATGCTAGAGCAGATAGAAGTCCAGGTGAATTCTATCAACTTGATATAGAGATGTCCTTTGTAGAGCAAGAGGATATTTTTCAAGTTGTGGAAAAATTGATAGTCAATGTTTTTAAAAAATTTTCATCTAAAAAATTAATGTATGAAAAATTCCCAAGAATACCTTATGATGAGACTATGCTCAAATATGGATCCGATAAACCTGATTTGAGAAATCCATTAATAATTTCAGATTTATCACACATATTTACGCGTGATGATGTTACATTTGAAATATTCAAAAAACTTGTAAAATCTGGCTCCAAAGTAAGATGTATAGTAACTAAAAATACAAAAGAAAAACCAAGAAGCTTTTTTGATAATATTGATAAATGGGCTAAGGAGCAGGGTGCATCTGGTCTTGCTTACTTTACAATTGAAAAAGATGAAAATATTTCAGCAAAAGGACCTGTGGGTAAATTTTTTTCTAAAGAAGCGTTAGATGAAATTATGAAGATTACAGGAGCAAAAGTAGGTGACAGTATATTTTTTGCTTGTGGAAAAATAAATGATGTTGAAAAAATAACTTCTCAAGCTAGAGATAAAATTGCTAAAGATTTAGATTTAATTGATGAAAATATTTTTGCATTTTGTTGGATTGTTGATTACCCAATGTTCGAAAAAAATGAAGTTTCCAATAAAATTGAATTTAGTCATAACCCATTTTCAATGCCCCAAGGTGATATAAAGAAGATTGATTTTAACAATCCTCTTAATATTAAAGCCTATCAATATGACATCGTTTGCAATGGAATAGAGTTATCTTCTGGTGCAATTAGAAATCACATACCTGAACTAATGTATAAATTATTTTCAATTGCAGGTTATCAAAAACAGCAGGTTGATGAGAAATTTAGCGGTATGATCAATGCTTTAAGTTATGGAGCACCTCCACATGGTGGTATAGCACCAGGAATAGATAGAATTGTAATGCTCTTAGCGAATGAAAAAAATATTAGAGAAGTAACAATGTTCCCAATGAATCAAAATGCACAAGACCTAATGATGAATGCTCCTTCTGAAGTAAACGAAGAGCAACTTAAAGAACTTGGATTAGCTTTAAAAATTAAAAAATAATGCTATTTTTTGCCTTTTAAGCTCAGCTTAACATCAGACAAATCAACAAGATTTTTTTTATAATTATTTCTAACAAAGCCTTTGCTAGTAATGTCTCTTACAATTTTAAGTAATTGATTTTGATCTTCGGTGTTTTCTTCTTCAGGTGAAGAAACATCAGATCCACCAATCGCCGGAGTATGAGCAAGATCTTCTCTATTTTGGTAAGAGATAGCCAATTCTCTAAAAATATAATCTAATATTGAAGAAGCACTCATTATTCTATCGTTGCCATGCACTTTTCCTGATGGTTCAAATTTAGTATCAACATAAGCGCTGATAAATTCATCTAAAGGAACACCATATTGAAGGCCAAGTGATATTGCTATTGCAAAATTGTTCATCAAAGCTTTTACAAGCTCTCCCTCTTTACTAGTATCAATAAAAATCTCACCAATTTTCCCATCCTCATATTCACCTGTGTGTAAATAAACTTTATGGTCACCAATAGTTGCTTTTTGAATGTAACCTTTTCTTCTATCGGGCATACTAAATCTCTTACCAACACCTTCATTAATTTTCTTAACAAATGTAGTATTATTCTCTTTTGAAATTATTTTTGGCTTGCTTTGTTCAGTTATAATATCTAATTTTTTAGTTTCAGATACTTTATTATTTGGATCTAAGCTTTTAGTTTTTCTTGTATCAAGTTTAACGTCTAAAACTTCAAATTTACCATCATCACGTTTCTCCAAATTTGCTAATTCTTCCTCATTAACATCATCTAGATAGTGATTAACTTTAAAGCTACACGTGTAATAAGTTTCTACTAAATATTTTGCCATTTTTCCTTTAATTAATTTTTTATTTTTGAATCAAGAGATAATTAATTTATATACAAATCCTTACTTTAGTCTAATTTAAATTATACAATTTTAGATTGAAGAAAGAACAAAATTATATGTTGACACTTTTTAAAAAGTTTTTCATTTGGTGGAATCAAGAAACATTAGGAACTAAATTAATAACATTTTTTTCTGGAAAACTTGTTGGAAGTGATTTATTTGGCAATAAGTATTATGAAAGCAAAAATGGGAAAAGATGGGTTATTTATAGTGGTGAAATTGATGCGTCAAAAATACCAAACGAATGGTACTCATGGATTCATTTTACAAAGAATAAAATTGAAAATAATCACAATCTAGAAAAATATGACTGGCAAAAACCTCATCAATCTAATCAAACTGGAACAGAAAATGCCCATCATCCAAATAGAAATAATGAGCAAATCAAAAAAAAATATACAATTTGGAAAAATTAATTACTTAATAATTTTAGTATTTTTTTTTTTATCAACTGGTATTTTGACCATATCTGCCTTAGAAAATAATGAAGGGCAATTCATTGAAATAAAAATTTTAGATAAAGTTAGCTCTAAAAATAATCTCTTGAAATTAAAAATTGGTGAAGAAAAAAAATACAAAAATCTATTGATCAAAAGTTTAAAATGTAAAAATTCAGAATTTGATGATAATCCAGAAATAACTGCTTATATTCAGGTTCAAGATCTTACTAGCCAAGATAATGATGAAGTCTTTATATTTAATGGGTGGACTTTTTCATCTAGTCCAACAATAAACCCTTTTGATCATCCAGTTTATAATATTTGGCTTATGAAATGCTATTAAATAACTTTTTCGTTATCCAACCAACCAACATTAAAGTCTGAATCTATAAATTTTTTGTGATTAAGTAAAATTTTATGAAGAGGTATTGTAGTTGTGATGCCTTCGATTACAAATTCATCTAGAGAACGGTTCATCCTTTGTATGGCTTCAGTTCTATTTCTCCCATGGGTAATTACTTTACAAATCAGACTATCGTAATAGGGGGTAACTTTATAACCTTGAAAAATTGCACCATCCACTCTTGTTCTAAATCCAGAAGGTTGGTGACACATCCCTATAGTTCCTGGAGATGGTTGAAAATTTTTACTAGCATCTTCTGCATTAACTCTACATTCGATCGCGTGGCCTATAGGATTAATGTCACTTTGTTTCAAAGCTGTTTCTCCAGTGTAGGCTATCCAAATTTGTTCTTTAATTATATCAATCCCTGTGACCATTTCTGTTACAGGGTGTTCTACTTGAACTCGGGTATTCATTTCTAAGAAATAAAATTTACCATCTTCATATATAAACTCTACTGTCCCCGCACCTTCATAACCAATTTTACTAACCATTTTAACTGTTCTTTCAAAAAGATCTTTTCTTATTGAGTCATTTAAAACTGGACTGGGGGTTTCCTCTATTAATTTTTGATGCCTTCTTTGAACAGAACAATCTCTCTCATGTAAGTGAACAGTTCTATTTTTCCCAGACAAGATTTGAACCTCTATGTGTCTTGGGTTTTGAAAAAATTTTTCAATGTAAACCTCATCATTTCCAAAGTATTTTTTAGCTTCAGATTTGGCAGTTGAAAAAGATATTTCAAATTCTTCTTCTTTATGAACAATCTTCATCCCTTTACCTCCACCACCACCAGAAGCTTTAATTAAGATTGGAAAACCAATTTTTTTGCATAATTCTTTAGCTTTTTTGATATCTGTTACCCCACCTTCAGAACCTTCAATTACAGGTAGACCATGTTCTGCAGCAATTTTTTTGGCTTGAATTTTATCTCCCATCATTTCTATAAGTTTTGAGGAAGCTCCAATAAATTTAATATTATTTTCTTCTAAAACTTTTGCAAAATTAGCATTTTCAGACAAGAAACCATACCCAGGATGAACAGCTTCAGCTTTAGTAAGTTCAATCGCTGACATTAATGCAGGTATATTTAAGTAACTATTTGCAGGTTGATGAGAGCCAATACAAACACTTTCATCAGCAAGTCTAACGTGCATGCTGTCTCTATCAACATCAGAGTGAACAGCTACTGTAGCTATACCCCATTCTTTACAAGCTCTGATAATTCTAACTGCAATTTCCCCACGGTTTGCAATTAGTATCTTTTTAAACATTATTCAACAATGATAATAGTTTGACCATATTCAACAGGCTGGCCATCTTCTACACAAATTTCTTTTATAATTCCATCAACAGTGGAGGGGACATGGTTCATAGTCTTCATGGCCTCAATAATCATAACTGTTTCACCTTTTTTAATTCTTTTACCAACTTCAGCAAATTTTTTAGCCCCTGGTTCTGCCGCAAGATAAGCTGTACCTATAATAGGAGATTTAACTTCAGTTCCAGATATAACTTTAGGTTTTGCTTCAGTTGATGTTGAAGTAGATGTTGCAACACTTCCTGTTTCACTAGATTGTGGCACAACCCATTTAGATACTTTGATCTTAGTATCTTTGTCTGTGTATTCAATTTCGGTTAAATTGAACTCATTTAAGTAGTCAGTTAATTCTTTAATAATACTTTTATCTATCTTCATTTTTTAATATGTTTTGCATTGCAACTATGGCCAAAATATAGCCGTTATCCCCAAGACCAAAAATTCCACCAGTAGCAATATCACTAATTAATGATTTATGTCTAAATTCTTCTCTTTTGTATATATTTGATATGTGAAGTTCAATAATTGGTTTTTTAAATATATCTAGTGCATCCCTAATAGCAACAGATGTATGTGTAAAGCCAGCGGCATTAATGATTATGCCATCAAATTTGTTTTTAGCATCTTGTATAGTTGTAATTATTTCACCCTCTATATTTGATTGAGAAAAATCTAAAATAATATTTAATTCCTTAGCTTTGCTTAAACAGTTTTTTCTTAATTTATCAAAAGTTATTGACCCATATTGTGATTGTTCTCTTTCACCTAATAGATTAAGATTAGGTCCATTAATAATTATAATATTATTACTCATTCAATTCTTATACATTATGAAAAAAATAAAAAAAATAAAAATTAAGATAAATGGCAAATTTTCAACAATAAATGAAAATTTAAATCTCTCAATTTTTCTAAAACAGTTAAAAATTCCTCTTAAAAAGGTAGCAATTGAATTGAATCAGGAAATAATAGATAAAAACAAAACTAATAAAATAATATTAAAAAAAAATGACAAAATAGAAATTGTTCATTTTATTGGGGGTGGATAAAAATGATAAATGATAAATTAACAGTTGCTAAGAAAAAATTTAACTCAAGATTAATAGTTGGCACTGGAAAATATAAAAGTATGTCAGAATGTGCAAAAGCAATAGAACTATCTGGAGCTGAAATAGTAACAGTTGCTGTAAGAAGAGTTAATATCTCTGATAAAAAAAAGCCTTTATTAATGGATTACATAGATCCAAAAAAAATTACTTATCTTCCAAATACAGCAGGATGTTTTAATTCCAAAGAAGCTCTTAGAACATTAAGATTAGCTAGAGAAATTGGTGGGTGGAAACTGGTAAAGCTTGAAGTGTTGGGAGATAAAAAAAATCTTTTTCCTGATATGATTGAAACTTTAAAATCTACCGAAGTTTTAACCAATGAGGGATTTAAAGTAATGGTATATTGTAGTGACGACCCACTGATGGCAAAAAGATTAGAAAATGTTGGTGCTTGTGCAATCATGCCTTTGGCTGCACCTATAGGTTCAGGACTTGGTATACAGAATCCAACAAATATTAAGATTATAAGAAGTCAGACGAAGCTTCCTTTGATAATAGATGCTGGCTTAGGTCAAGCATCTGACGCAGCTATAGCAATGGAATTAGGTTGTGATGGGGTATTAGCCAATACAGCAATTGCTAAAGCTAAAAAACCTTTTTCAATGGCTTTGGCTTTTAAGAATGCTGTAATTGCTGGAAGACAATCTTTTTTAGCGGGACGTATAGAAAAATCCATATATGGAAGAGCATCTTCACCAACTTCAGGAATTATTTAAGCTGCAGGTTTTTTTGAAAACTTCTTTTTAAAAAAAGGTTTTTTCTTATAAACTTTTTTTATCTTTGTGGTTTCAAAAGATTTAAATTCTTTTTTTTGTTCTTCTAGATTTTTTAGTTTTTCTATATATTCTAATGTTTCTATTGTTTTTTTTGTTTTGTTCTGAAGGTCAATTATGTACTCTGGAATAATAAGAGTATTATCTGCAATAATATCTATCTTTATTAAGTTTTTTTCTTCAAAATATTTTAAATCTTCAATAAAATTTTCTTTCATGAAGTCTGATATTTTTTCACAAATCTTTAGCTCTACAAATTTTGCTTTCGTTAAAACAGCCTTAACTTCTACTAATTTGAGAATTTTCATTGCAAAAGACTCATCCGTAAGAGTAACTTTCCATTTTACAGCACTTTCTCGAAGTCTTTGTCTAGACATTTCTAATAGTCCAAAATTACTAATTCTTCCTATTTGAATTCTTGCTCTGTCTGTTCGACATTTTTCTTTAAGTTTTCTCTCAACCAACCTTCTATTTCCAAAGCTCAACATGTCAATGAAGTCAATTATTATTAAACCAGACAAATCTCTAATCTTAATTTGTCTTGATATCTCCTCTGCTGCTTCAAGATTTGTATCTAGAGCAGTACTCTCAACATTTTTTTGTTTTATTGAACTCCCTGAGTTTATATCAATTGAAACCAACGCCTCTGTTGGATTAATTACTAAGTATCCTCCTGATTTTAACTTAACTTCTGAGTCATAAATTTGGTTTAATTTCTCTTCTATATTTTCCTTAAAAAACAATGGAACTTTTTCTCTATATTTCTTTATTTTCTTAACATGAGAGGGCATCATTAATTTCATGAAACCTTGCGCTTTTTTATAGCCATCGTTACCTTCTATAATTATGTTATTTGTATCTTCATCATACATATCCCTCAGTGTTCTTTTAATAATATCACTTTCTTGGTGAATTAAAGATGGCGCTATAGAATTTAAAGCAGTTTCTTTAATTTCATTCCAAGTTTTTACTAATGTTTGAAGGTCATGATCTATATCATTTTTTGTTTTATTTGATCCGGCAGTTCGAACTATTAGCCCCATTTCTTTTGGTATAATTATATCATTTAAAATTGTTCTAATTTTCTTTCTCTCACCTGGATTAAAAATCTTTCTAGATATACCGCCACCTTTAGGAGTATTTGGCATTAACACAATATATTTTCCAGCTATAGAAATAAAAGTGCTTAATGCAGCTCCTTTTTGTCCTCTTTCATCTTTTAATATTTGTATCAAAATTACTTGATTAGGTTTTATAACCTCTTGTATTTTATATCTTTTAGACCTAAACCTTGGCAGTGGTTTTTTCGTGTCTGGAGCTAATATTTCCTGAGTAGTATTTTCACTTACAGCTAATTCGCTTGGTTCTATAGATTCCTCGGATGTGTTTAATTCAATTTCAGTCTCAGGATTAATTTCAACTGGATCATTAACATTTAAATTACCTTCATTAATATTTTTTTGTTCTTCTCTTTCACTGTTTTTTAAAAGTTCCTCTCTATCTTTTTCCTCCTCTTCTTTTATTTTAGCAAGATCACTCTGTGGGATTTGATAGTAGTCTGATTGAATATCGTTAAATGATAAAAATCCATGCCGTTGAAGCCCAAAATCAATAAAGGCTGCTTGCAAAGAAGGTTCTACTCTACTAACTTTTCCAAGATAGATATTATTTTTGATTAAATTGTTTTTTAGGCCTTCGTATTCGTAATCTTCAATGTTGTCACCAGATTTAAGTACGACTCTAGTCTCATTTGGATGCGAAGCATCAATGTATAAATTTTTTTCCATAATTTTATGATTAATTGTTTCATTTTATATTTAAATAATTTTAAATTTTGTTCAAATTCAGATGCCTTAACTTTAACAAATTTATATATATATTAAACTTAAATGCATAGATTTATTAAAAATATATTTACACTAATTTTAAGTCTTGGTCTATTGACTACATTTTTTTTAGTAGCTATTTTATGGGCTTTTTCTAACAATTTACCTGATTATAAGTTTCTTAAGAGTTACAAACCACCAGTTTCAAGCAAAGTCTATTCTGGGGATGGTGAGTTAGTAAATGATTTTTCAACAGAAAAAAGAATATTTGTCCCTTACAAGGCAATACCAAGCTTAGTAATCAAATCTTTTTTATCTGCGGAGGATAAAAATTTTTTCTCTCACCCAGGTGTAGATGCAAAAGGTGTTATGAGAGCAGTTATAAACAATATATCAAATGTACTTTCATCAAGAAGGTTAGAAGGGGCATCAACCATTACACAACAAGTAGCAAAAAATTTTTTATTAACAAATGAAGTAAGCTTAAACAGAAAGATAAAGGAAGCAATTTTAGCATTTAGGATAGAAAGAGTCTTGTCAAAAGAAAGAATATTAGAATTGTATTTAAATCAGATATATTTAGGAGAGGGGACATATGGTGTTGCATCAGCTAGTTTAGAATATTTTGACAAACCAATTAGTGAATTAAATTATGGTGAAGCAGCATTGTTAGCTGCGTTGCCAAAAGCACCAAGCAGATACAATCCATATAAAGATATTGAATTAGCTAAATTTAGAAGAGATTTAGTATTAAAAAATTTATTTGATAATAGTTATATAGATAAAAAAAATTATGATAAATTTATTAATAATAAAATTATACTAAGAAAAAGAAAAAAAATATTCTTAGAAGGAGCAAGATATTATGTTGAGGACATAAGGAAGGATGTAATTAATAAACTTGGTTTTGATAGTGTCTATAAGCAAGGTTTGAATATTAATACTCCAATTAATTTGAAATTACAAAAAATTGCAACTCAATCTTTAAGAGATGGTTTAATTAGTTATGATAAAAGAAGAGGATGGCGTGGCCCAGTTTTAAAAGATAAAAATATAAATAATTGGGTTAATGGATTACAAAAATTTAGATTAGAAAAATCAATTAATTGGGATTTAGCAATAGTAAAAAAAATTGATAAATTTTCAATAGAGATTGAGACTGAAAAAAAAATAAAAGGTAATATAAAGTATAAAAATATTTCTTGGACTAAAAAAGAATTTAATGAATTATTTAATATTGGAGATGTGATCTATGTCGAAAACATAAAAGATAACATATTTGCTTTGAGACAGCTGCCTAATGTTAATGGAGGAATCGTAGTAATGGATCCTTTTACTGGAAGGGTTTTGGCAATAAGTGGTGGTTTCAGTTTTAAGAAAAGTGAATTTAATCGAGCAACACAAGCTTTAAGACAACCCGGTTCTGCTTTTAAACCCTTCATTTATGCTTTAGCTCTTGAGAATGGTTATACTCCATCAACATTAATTTTAGACGCACCATTAGTTTTAGAACAAGGATCTGATTTAAAAATGTGGAAACCAGTAAATTATGGAAAAAAATTCTATGGACCTTCTACTCTAAGAATGGGTTTAGAAAAATCTAGAAACTTAATGACCGTTAGAATAGCTCAAGACTTAGGACTTAAAAAGATAGTTAATTTTTCAAAACAATTGGGTATATATGAAAACCCTAGTGAACTGCTGTCTATTTCCTTAGGTTCTGCCGAAACAACTCTATTAAAGTTAACATCTGCTTATTCTTCATTTGTTAATGGGGGAAAGTTAGTCAAACCAATAATAATTGATAGAATTCAAGATAGTGAAGGAAACACAATATTTAATAATGAAAAAAGAAAATGTATAAATTGTGATCAGTTGACCTTTTTAAGCAAAAATTATCCAAAAATTGAAGATAATTTTCTTCAGATATTTTCAGCTGAAACAGCATATCAAATGACTTCAATATTAGAAGGGGTTGTTCAAAATGGTACTGCAAAAAAATTAAAAGATCTTAATTTAGACTTAGGAGGCAAAACTGGAACTACAAATGGAAACACTGATGCATGGTTTATTGGTTTTACTTCAAAACTTACAATTGGAGTTTATGTTGGGTCAGATAACCCAAAACCGCTAGGGAAATATGAAACAGGAGCAAAGACAGCATTGCCAATTTTTAAAAATTTTGTTAAAAATGCTGTAAACAAAGAAGAAGCTAGGCCATTTAAAGTTGCAGATAATATTTTAATGATGGTTATTGATCCTTTAACAGGACTAAAAGCAGAAACTCAATCTAAAAAAACAATAATAGAATCATATAAAAAACTACCAATAAGAAATAATTCAAATTCAGACATAAACAATAGATTTAAAAATAGTAATATATTAAGGTTCTATTAATGGAAAATATTTATTTAAATTATAAATCTGAAATAGAAAAAATTAATCAAAGAGTTAAGGAGTACCTTTGAGGAAAAGAACATTCATTCAAAACTAGTAATAAATAATCAAAAAATGTTGGAACCTAATTTCTGGCAAGATAAAATAAATTCACAAAAAATTATTAAAGAAAAAAAATTATATGAAGATTTAATAAACTCATATAATAATTCTATTAAATCAATTATTGAATTACATGAGTTGAATGAATTAGCTGTTGAAGAAAAAAATCAATCTATAATAAATGAGGTGATTGAAAACTTAAAAAATTTAAAAAAAATAGCAAAAAAAAATGAAACCAAATGTTTCCTATCAAATGAAAGTGATAGCTTAAATTGTTATATAGAAATCCATGCAGGCGCAGGAGGAACAGAAAGCCAAGATTGGGCAGAAATGTTAAGAAGAATGTATCTAAAATGGTCAGTTATAAAAAATTTTAAATCTCAATTAATAAGTGAGCACAAAGGTGATGAAGCTGGAGTAAAATCAACTACAATAAAAATTGAAGGCGATTATGTTTTTGGTTGGTTGAAAGCTGAGTCTGGAATTCATAGATTGGTTAGAATTTCTCCTTTTGATTCAGGAGCTAGAAGACACACAAGTTTTGCCAGTGTATGGATTTATCCAGTAGTAGATGAAAATATTGATATTGAAATTGTAGAAAAGGACTTAAGAATTGATACATATAGGTCTAGTGGGGCTGGTGGACAGCATGTAAATACAACAGATAGTGCCGTTAGAATTACACACATTCCTTCAAAAATTGTTGTTCAATGTCAAAATGAAAGATCTCAACATAAAAATAAAGACACCTGCATGAATATGCTTAAGGCAAGACTTTATGATTTCGAAGTGAAAAAAAGAGAAAAAGAAAACCAAAGTATAGAATCATCAAAATCTGAAATAGGTTGGGGACATCAAATTAGATCGTATGTTCTTCATCCTTATAGAATGGTTAAGGATAATAGAACTAATTTTGAAAGCTCTAACCCAGACAAGGTATTGGATGGAGAAATAGATGATTTCTTAGAAAGTTCTCTGTATAAAGTCAGATGATGAAAAAAATAATCAAAATTTTGTCAATCATACTTTTGACAACTATTTTATTAATTATTTATTTGAGTTTTATTGGCATAAAAACTGATAAATTTAATAAAAATATTAAAAATAATATTCAAAAAATTAATAAAAAGATTAATTTAGATTTAAAAAATGTCAAATTTTTATTAGATCCATTCAATTTTTCAACAAATGTGAGCACCCAAGATTCTATAATTTTATTGGAGGGTAAAAAGCTAGAAATAAGGGAAATAAAAACAACTATATCTTTGAAGTCATTAATTTTAGATCAGTTTTTAATAGATGATTTAAAAATCTCTACAAAAAAAATTAAACTAAATAATATAATTATGTTGGCACAGTCTTTTAAAAATTCAACTGAACTATTTTTATTAAATAACTTTATTAAGGAAGGTTTTTTAACAGCAGATATTAAATTAAAATTTGACACGGAAGGCAAGTTAAAAGAAAATTATCAAGTTGATGGTTATATCAACAGTGGAAAGTTTAATTTTTTAAATAAGTTAAGTGCCAAAAATTTGAGTTTGAATTTTAATATTAGTAAAAATAAATATTCTCTTTCAGAAGTATATACTGAAATTAATGATGTGAAATTTTCATCACCATTAATTGAAATTAGAGAGAAAAAAAACTTATTTTTAATAAAAGGAAAAATTTCAACTAGTAAAAAAAATTTTAGTAAAGATCAATTAGACCTAATTTTTTCTAATTTTTTGAAAAACAATAATATTGAAAAAGCAAGCTTTAGCTCTGAAAACAACATCTCTTTTAATGTTAGTAAAAAATTAAAATTTAATAATCTCAATATAGTGTCTAAAATCAATGTAGATCAATTAGTTATAAAAAATAACTTTATAAACCTAAAGCCATACCTTCCTAATTTAGATAAAATAATTAACTTAGAAAACCATAAAGTTATAATTAATTATAATAAAAATAAACTAATTATTAATGGTAATGGTGAGGTTTTAATTAAAGATAGTCTTGACACTATTAATTATGAGGTAATGAAAAATAATAATAAATTTATATTTGAAACAAAAGTAAACTTTAAAAATAACAAATTATTAATAAGCTCTTTAAATTATGAAAAAAAAGAAAATTTAGATTCCACTATACTTATAAAGGGTAATTTTAGAAAAAATAGCCCAATTAATTTTGATTTAATTTCTTTAATAGAAAAAAATAATGAAATTTTATTCAAAAATTTGAGTTTAAGTAAAGACTTTAAGTTCATAAGCATAGATAGTTTTAATTTTAATTATCTAAATAATAAAAAAATTAAAAATCAATTATCTTTGAAAAAAGATAATTTAAATTATATCATTGCAGGAGAAAGCTTTGATGCAACTCAATTAATTAATAGAGTAATAAATAGTGATTCTGAAAATTTATCTTTATTTGAAAATCTCAATTCTAAAATAAGTCTAAAGATTAATAAAACTTATATAGATGATATCAATTTTATCAATTATCTTTCTGGAACAATAAATTTTAAAAATAACAAAATTAATGATTTAAAATTAAATTCTTTTTTCCCAAATGATAAGATAATTAATCTTTCTATTATAACAAACGATAAAAAAGAAAAAATAACTAAGCTTTTTACAGATTACCCCAAACCTTTAATTAAAAGATATGATTTTATCAAAGGTTTTGAGGAGGGTCTTCTAGTCTATTACTCTGTTAAGAAAGACAAAATCTCTAATGGATTATTAACCATTGAGAAATTTAAAGTTAAAAAAGTCCCAGCATTTGCTAAACTTTTAACCCTAGCGTCACTCCAAGGAATAGCTGATTTATTAACAGGAGAAGGTATAAGATTTACTGATTTCGAAATGAAATTTTCAAATAAAAAAGATTTAACAACTATAGAAGAAATGTATGCAATTGGACCTGCAGTTTCAATACTTATGGAAGGATATATTGAGTCTAAAAAAATAGTTAGTTTAAGAGGAACATTAGTCCCTGCCACAACTATTAATAAATCTATAGCGTCAATACCATTATTGGGAAATATTCTAATAGGAAAAAAAACAGGTGAGGGGGTTTTTGGTGTGAGCTTTAAGATCAAGGGAAAACCAGAGGATTTAAAAACTACAGTAAATCCGGTTAAAACTTTAACACCTAGATTTATAACTAGAACTCTAGAAAAAATTAAAAAGAATTAAGATAATTCTACTTTAACATGTCTCTTTTTACCTAAGGAGAGTTTGATTATATCGTCTTTAAATAGCTTATTTGTAATAATTAATTTTTCATCAAGAATTGGTTGATTATTAATTTTAACACCATTACCTTTGATTAATCTTCTTATTTCACTTTTGGAAGTCTCTAATTTAGATAATATAATCAGATCAACAATATTTATTTTTTTATCTATTTGATTTTCATCTATTGTAATGGAAGGTAATTCTGATCCAAATGAATTTTCGGTAAAAGTTTTTTTTGCAGTTTCTTCACTTGCCTTAGCCTCATTCTCTCCATGCAACATAGAAGTAGCTTCATTAGCCAGAGTAATCTTTAATTGATTAATATCTTTATCTTTCATATTCTCAATTTCATTAATACTCAAATCTGTAAAAATTTTAAGGAACTTTAAAACATCTCTATCATCTATATTTCTCCAAAATTGCCAATAATCATAAGGCGATAGAAATTTCTTATCTAACCAGACTGCGCCAGACTCTGTTTTCCCCATTTTTGCGCCAGATGCCAAAGTTATTAACGGAGTAGTTAAGCCATAAACTTGTTTATTTGAATGTCTTTTTATAAGATCAACACCATTTACAATGTTTCCCCATTGATCAGAGCCACCCACTTGAAGAGTGCAGTTTTCTTTTTTATTTAATTCTAAAAAATCATAAGCCTGCAAAATCATATAATTAAATTCCATATAACTTAACGATTGTTCTCTTTCCAATCTAGTTTTTACACTCTCAAAACTTAACATCTTGTTTATTGTAAAATGTTTTCCTATATCTCTTAAAAAAGAAATATAATTTAAACTTTTTAGCCAAGAATAGTTATTCACAATTATTGGCTTAGTTTTTGGGTCTTTGTCATCTAAAAAATTTTTTAATATCTTTTCTATATTTTTAATATTTTTTTCAATTTCATTCTCAGATAAAATTATTCTAGTTTTATCTTTACCTGAAGGATCCCCAATTCTAGTGGTACCACCTCCTAATAATACTATGGGTTTATGACCATGTTTTTGTAGTAACCTCAAACACATAATTTGAAGAAGGCTGCCAACATGAAGGCTTTCTGCCGTACAATCAAATCCTATGTAAGCATTAATCTTTTCCTTATCCATCAAATTAGATAATTCATCTTCTCCAGTACATTGATAGAAAAAGCCTCTATCTTTAAATTCTTTTAAAAATTTATTCATAAGTCTATAGTTTTACAATATACAAATTTTTATAAAAAAAAATAAGAATGAAGCAAAAAAAAACATATAGAGCTTTAGGTCTAATGAGTGGCACTTCCATGGATGGGGTGGATGCTTCAATTGTCTGCTCTGATGATGGAAAAAATTATACAACACGTGGAGAAGAAAACCAATATTTTGAATATGATAAAGATCTTTATCAAAAATTAACTAATTTACGAGACAAAATAACTAGCTCAAAAGACCTAAAAAAGTATGCAGATGAGCTTAAATCAATTGAAAAAGATATTACATTATTTCACGCAAAAGCAGCAAATATAATGATTAAAGCAACACCAAAATGGGAGCCAGATATCATAGGCTTTCATGGACAGACAATATTTCATAATTCTGATGAAAAACTTTCAATTCAATTAGGTGATGGAAAACTTTTATCTCAATTAACAAAAAAAATTGTAATTTATAATTTTAGACAAAATGATTTAAAAAAGGGTGGTCAAGGAGCACCCTTAACGCCAATTTTTCATCAACATTTAGTTAAAAAACTTTTTGATAAAAACTGGCCAGTATTAGTTCTTAATATTGGTGGTATATCGAATGTAACAAGTACCTCAAAACTGCAAGAGCCTATGGATAATGATATTGAGGCAGAATCAAAATTATTTGCAGGGGATATTGCTCCAGGCAATTGTTTAATAGATGAGTGGGTTAGAAATAACTCAATTCATAAATATGATAAAGATGGTTTGATAGCCAAATCAGGAAAAGTAAATGAATTAATATTAAATCAAGCGATAGATAATTTTTTTCCTAGAGATAATCATCAATTTAGATCTCTTGATGTAAAAGATTTTAATATTTCATTTGTAAAAGGTCTTTCTTTAGAAGATGGCGCTGCAACTTTAACTCATTTTACAGCAAAATTAATTAGTGAAGGTTTAATTCACTTCATGTTGAAAAATTATGCTCCAAAAATTGATACACTGTCTAAAGCCATTTGTCTGGTTTGTGGTGGTGGGAGAAGGAATAAATATTTAATAGAAACTTTAAGAAAAAATTTGAATATTAAAAAAGTAGTGTCAATAGATGAATATGGTCATAATGGAGATTTTACAGAGTCCGAAGCTTTTGCATATCTTTCAATAAGATCATATTTAAAATTACCTATTTCATTTCCAAACACTACTGGTTGTAAAGAACCAAGCATTGGTGGTGTGCTTGTTAAAAATTACTAAAATAATGCAGATTCTTTTTTAATATATTTATCTAAGCTTTTTATTAAAACATCTTCAGTTTTAGAAAAAAAATGATTAGCATCCTCTATTGCTTGAAAGTCTACTTTAATTCCTTTTTGAGCACTTAATCTTTTATCTAATTCTGTAATATGCTCTTTAGGAACAAGTTCATCTTTTTTTCCATAAATCATTAAGCCAGAAGTTGGACAGGGTGATAAAAAAGAAAAATCATATACATTAGGTTGTGGAGAGATTGCAATAAATCTATTTATTTCAGGTCTTCTCATGAGTAGTTGCATTGCTATTAGTGAACCAAAAGAAAATCCTGAAACCCAACATTGTGAATTATCAAAATTTTCTCTTTCTAACCAATCTAAAGCAGCAGCAGCATCAGCTAATTCACCTTGGCCATTATCAAATTCACCATCACTTTTTCCAACACCTCTAAAATTTACTCTACAAACTGAAAATTCATTTTCCATGAATGTATGAAATGTATCAACCACAACTTTATTATTCATTGTGCCTCCATATTGTGGATGAGGCTGCAATACTAAAGCTATTGGTGACGTAATTTTATTACTCTTATAATACTTGGCTTCCATTCTTCCAGCGGGACCAGGTATGAAAACTTCTACAATTTTATTATCCATAAGTGTAATTGATTATTATTCTCAAAAAAAAATTAGACTTATCATAACTAAGTGACAATATGTTAATTTTTTTAGGCAATCTATACTTGACTAATTTAGTCAGGTTTGTATAAAAAGCCCAATAAACATAGGTAAATATGAAATTAACATCAAAAGGTAGATATGCAGTAATGGCACTGGCTGATTTAGCTAATTTTAATAGTGTGAACCCTGTATCTTTAAGAGATATATCCTTAAGACAAGGAATATCATTAGATTTTTTAGAGCAAATATTTTCAAAACTAAAAAAACACAACATAGTCAAAAGCATTAGGGGTACCAATGGTGGGTACATTTTAAACAAAGATCCTGTTCAGATTAAACTAGCAAATATACTTAATGCTGTAGATGAAGAAGTGAAAACAGTTCAATGTAAAAAAGAGTCAAAAAAAGGATGTAATAATAAAACATCAAAATGCATTACCCATAACTTATGGGATGAGCTTGAAATACATATTAATTATTTTTTTGAAAAAAAAAATTTAAAAGATCTTATAAACAACACTTCAGAAAGTAGAAATTAAAATGGATGCTAGAGAAAAAGAAATAGAAAAATTAAAAGATTATAAATATGGTTTTTCAACTGAAATTGAAAATACAAGAGCACCAAAAGGATTAAACGAAGAAGTTATCAAATTTATTTCAAATATAAAAAAAGAACCAAAATGGATGCTTGATTGGAGACTTAAAGCTTTTGAAAGACTAAAACAATTAAAAGAACCAAATTGGCAAAAACCCAAATATCCCAAAATAGACTATCAAAATCTTTATTATTATTCTGCACCAAAAAGTATGGATGATAAACCCAAAAGTTTAGATGAATTGGATCCAAAGTTATTAGAGACATATAAAAAACTAGGAATACCACTGCAAGAACAAGCAAGATTAAATGGTATAGCTGTAGATGCTGTATTTGACTCAGTGTCAGTGGCCACAACTTTTAAAGGTGAGTTAAATAAAAAAGGAATAATTTTTTGTTCAATGTCTGAAGCAATTTGTGAACACCCTGAACTTGTAAAAAAATATTTAGGATCAGTAATACCATTGTCAGATCATTATTTTGCAACATTAAATTCTGCAGTATTTACAGATGGTTCATTTGTCTACATTCCAGAAGGTGTTAGATGTCCAATGGAACTTTCAACATATTTTAGAATTAATGCAACTGAGACAGGACAATTTGAAAGAACATTAATTATTGCTGACAAAGGAAGTTACGTTAGTTATTTAGAAGGTTGTACAGCACCAATGAGAGATGAAAATCAATTACATGCCGCTAATGTAGAATTAATCGCATTAGATGATGCTGAAATTAAATATTCAACAGTTCAAAATTGGTACCCAGGTGACAAGGATGGAAAAGGAGGAATTTATAATTTTGTTACTAAGAGAGGACTGTGTAAAGGAAAAAATTCAAAAATCTCATGGACACAAGTTGAGACTGGTTCAGCAATTACATGGAAGTATCCAAGTTGTATTTTAAAAGGAGATAATTCTGTTGGAGAATTTTACTCAATAGCTATTAC
>Ga0115001_10001303_pt1 | contig 19207 bp, 14 predicted proteins | sample ArcticOcean_MG_C_12_FD_89869 | JGI IMG/M metagenome (GOLD analysis project Ga0115001, IMG submission 89869) | Marine microbial communities from western Arctic Ocean - ArcticOcean_MG_CB8_130 | ecosystem: Environmental > Aquatic > Marine > Oceanic | place: Arctic Ocean: Canada Basin | collected... | reverse complement strand
CGCAACGGCCAGCTTTTAACTGAGGCGATTGCTGGGTCGGCGCCACGCGGTGAGACTGCCCTTGAGGATGCCAAGTTTGCCCGAGACTTATTGGACAGTGACAAGGATTTACATGAGCACGCCTGTGTGCGTGATTCGATTTTACGCCGATTGAAGGCTGTCGGGGTCAATGGGCATGCGGATTCTATGCCGCGCTTATTACCCTTGGCTAATGTGCAGCACCTGCAAACTGCGATCGAAGCGGAAGTAGGCGACGATGTGCACCTGCTTAATATTTTGCAAGAGATGCACCCGACGCCAGCCGTTGGAGGGACGCCCCGCGAAAAAGCAATGGCGCGGATACATGACTTGGAGCAGTTGGATCGCGGTCTTTATTCTGGAGTGATCGGTTGGTTTAATCACCTCAATGAGGGCGAGATGATCGTTGGCATTCGTTCGGCTCTGATTGAAGGCACTACGGCCAACCTGTATGCAGGTGCGGGCATTGTCGAAGGCTCGGATCCAGAGAAAGAAACCCGCGAGACCGAGTTGAAGTTACGCGCCTTACTCGATGCCTTGATTGCCTAGGCTAGTGCTGCGCGGTCTTCCAGGTGCCGGCACGCTGGTTGCAGTGCCATTTAAGTAAGGGCTGCGCGAGGCATTGCTACTGCTGTCCGAGCGTGAAGGCAAAATAGCCGGTGCACTGATGCCCTTTGCGGCCAAAGATTTCCCCAGGAATACAGCTACGATTTTCAACATGACGGACTTCCCCCTTTTTTCTCCCCCAGTGGCATTGAAGCACGCGGATTTGAGCATTGCGCCGATCCCCGTCAGCGCTGCGCACCGCAATGCATTCGGCCTGAACGAAATGACCCCGTTCGAGTTTGCCGTCCGAGTTCGACCCCGTCCGAGTTCGCTTAACCACCTAATTCAGCGTTGATATTGAAATGTGCGCCGACTGCTCGGGCGTATTTAAACAGGGTCGCTAGTGTGACATTCTGCGGGCGGCCTTCCAGCTGCGAAATGTAAGCCCGCGTCACATGCATACGTTCGGCCACGATTTTTTGAGTGAGCCCGGCGTCCTTGCGAAGCTTCCGTAGCTTTTGGCTGAGTTCTAGTTCCGCGAGATCAGACGCGATCATCTCTTCGAGCTGTGGTTCGTCGACGATGATTTCGGCCTTAAATTGTTTGAGTGTCTTCATGTGGTTTCCTTTCTTTTGAGGTAATCCGCTTTGCGTTGCTTGGCGGTTTCGATTTCTTGGCGTGGAGTCTTTTGGGTTTTTTTCTGAAATGCGCTAGTGACGACTATCAACTGCTTGCCATCAAAGAAGCTGAGGAGCCGATAGATGTTTTTGGCATGTTTTACTCTGACTTCCCAAAGGTCATGGGCGCCGGACATTTTTTGAAATATGTGATGAGGGGGATGATCTGTTTATTCTATGAATTCTAAGGCCGCCGTGATTTTGGAGAGTGTTGTGTCGGGGAGTGCTCGAATGAACTTTGCGGCAGGGCAGTTCCCCTTAGCAGTTTCGTAAAATATGATTACCTTAGGCATGTAAGCTAATTACATAGGTTAGTTTTATCTTACCTTTATGCAAGCCGTTTTTTGAGAAGAGTGAGGGCTTGTCTTTGCCGATACGCGCCTATGGGGGCGGCGAAGCAGAGTGAGTCTGCATCGTAATAACAGCTCAACTAGAGAAGTTGCTTGAAATGTTAGAATGCGTGGACTGACCCCATATCTGGTCCGCCCTATATTATATAAGAGAGAATAAGTTTATATATATTATAGGCTTCGAGGTTAGAGTCTGGGTTTAGGGTCTGCGCCAAGTAAACGGCGTAGCCCTATATCCCCGAAGGGGTAAAAGAGAGCGAGGGTCTTCCCAAAGCTTCTCTTCTCCTTTATAAACTACCTCGCCTGTCTGGTGTTTGTTTTGTTGGTCTTAGATGGATCTGCACTGACTCACTGAACTTCGCACCAGAGCCGACAATTGAAACCGCTGGCGATGATGTTTATCCTGATATGTGGGTGAATCTATAGCCGCCTGCGAGCCACTATAGCCAGAGACGCAATGCCTAAGCGCAGAGAAGGGAAAAGCCACCGAGTTATCAATAGCTACAGCTGCTAGAGAATATTAGCTTAATTTATAGCGCGCTATTTATTTATTAATTGCTAGCGGAGCTTGGATGATTGATAAGAAAGGTATGAAAATTAAAGCTCTATTACTTTGCTCTATTGCTATTGGGATTCTTTCGGCTAGCGCGGTTGATTTAAGCAAGCAGTTTTTCGATACCCTAGAGATTGAGGATACATCTTTAGTGAATGCGGTAGATCGTATCAATAAAATTCACTTAAACCAAAGTAATGGTCAGCCTGAGTTCCTGATCCTACTACAAGATCCAGTTAATATGGATGATTTAGTTTCTTTATCGCTAAGTGATGTAAACTTGAAACTACTCTTAGATATCTTGCTCAGCGGAACGAATTATCATTATATAACTACAGGTCAGTATGTAATAATTCAGAATAGTAGTAGTAAGGCAGCCAAGCCAAGCGTCACCAAGGAGGATGATAGCCGTGAGTCCGTATGCCTTATAGAGGTTCTCCCCAGTAGTGATACTGAATTAAGTACATCCTCTTCAGGTAATTCAGGAACTGGATTTCTTTGCAAAATCAATGGTGTAGGTTTTTTAGTGACAAACATACACGTTATCGAGAAGGCAAACTCACTCAGTGATATTACCGTTATGACGCGTCATAATGTAGAAGTAGAATTGACAGGTGGTTTTGTCGCTCAAGATCGTGACCTATGCATTTTTAGGCATAAAGCTAATCCGAGCCTCAAATACCTTACAATAAGCGATAGCGTCGCAAGCGGACAGTCCAATGACCCCATTCACCTGATCGGCTATCCACTTGGGGGAGGAGTTCTCCGACGTGCCGATGGAAGTCTAGATGGAATTGGCGCTGAGCTGATTGAACTGAACTGCAGTGCATTCGCAGGAAATAGTGGTGGGCCAGTCTTTAATAGTGCTACGAATCAAGTTATAGGTGTAGTGACGATGCTACAAATAGTAGCAGATGATCCGTTCACTGAGCTGGCACGAAAAAAACTCACCAACCCGATTAAAGATGATATCAGAACCTATGCCACACGTTTGGACACCGTCGAAGGCTCAGGATGGGAAGCTTTAGAATGGCATGTCTGGAAAAAAGAAAAAGAGCGAATTTACTATCACATGAAGTCTTTATTAGCCTTAGCCTCATTGGTTGATTCTAACTACAAACCAGGCACATTAATGACTGAAGAGACCCATCTAATAAATGATCCTGAAATTTGGCGAGCCTATGCGAAATGCGCAAAAGACTATGCCTCTGCCGTAAGTAAAAATGACAACAATCGCAGGTCGGAATCTTTGACCGATTTTGTTAAATTCATTGAGGTAGCATACCGACCATCAACTGGTTCAAAATGGAGAGATCTTAGTAAAGCTTGGAGATACGAGTGGTTTGTTTCTCCCAAATCAGGAAATATTTACACACCCGGGCAAGTTGAACAAATTAAAAAGCTTTATCGCACTTATCACAATGAGTGGGAGAAGATGTCAAAAAGGTGGATTGCAAACTAGGGATCAGGCTCAGTGACTACGATTTGTCCGCCGACCTGCTCAGCGTATAGCTTTTGATAGTGCTTTTCAGGCATTAGGCGACCAGCAGAGGCGACCGAAAGCGAGGCGAGGAGGAAGAGTATTGCCCTTGGTTTCATGAGTTTTTGTAGGTAAGTAGCTTGCGCGTAGGTGTGTTTGTTTCGTGCGCAGGCAATGCATCGCACACGCCAATTCTAAAGCCTCTATACTGACCTGTGGAGCATCCAGCGACCACTTGCCCACGCTGGGTTCCTGTGTGTCCATATGAGCGAGTTAAGCTATTTCGGCCTTATCTATCCCGCTCCTAGAGCGGAAAGGATGAGTGCCTATTTTCTATATTTGGCTATTTCCGCCACATTTCGCTTTTCTGATTTTTGAGATTCAATTTTTTTGAGGGTATAGACCTATCAATGTAACAGCAGAGCAGGGGAGACGCTGACCCCCGCCCCGTGTCTGCTCTTGTTGCGCCTGTTCTGGTTGCTGTCGTGTGGAGTGCTATCACCTGAGCTTTCTGACGTCGCACCCGAGGCGAAGAAAGTAGGGGTGCAATCTTAGAACGGCTAAGAAGTGGCTAAAGTAGAAATATATCACTAACGATTAGTGAACGCAAAGAAGCCCTAAGTAACTAGTACTTAGGGCTTTAAAATGGAGCCACCTGTCAGAGTCGAACTGACGACCTGATGATTACAAATCAACTGCTCTACCAACTGAGCTAAGGTGGCCTACTTACTGGATCGGGGACTTGAACCCCGAACCAATTGATTAAGAGTCAACTGCTCTACCAATTGAGCTAATCCAGCAAGTTTGTTAGTGACGTTAATCACCAACGAAGATGCGGAGAATGTTTCTGCAGTCCCTCCTGTCAAGCCAGCGATTTTATTTTTTTAATTTTCTTTTTCTTCTGGCTCTGCATCTGGCTTGGGGCCACGCCCAGACTGAGGTTCCTTGCCATCGGGACGTTGCGAACGGGGGCCTTTTTTGTGGTGATGTGGGTGTGGTGCCATGAAGCCTTGCTCTTTAAAAACGGCTTTGCGCTTTGCGGGAGACATTTCTTTGAGCTTTTTGCGCCATTCTGCGCGCTCTTCAGGGCTCATTGCCATCCAGCGTTCGCGCATGGCTTCGCGTTGCTGTTTGGGAATGGCTTCAAATTTCTTACGCATCGCGGCGACCTTGCCAGGTGCCATGCTGTCAAATTTACCGATCCGCTCACGTAACAGCGTCTTTTCTTGGGGCGACATCTTTTCGATGCGCTCGACGGTTTGACGCAAGTTGACCAGCTCGGCGTCGTTCATTTGCAGCAGGTGCTGCAGTAGCCGTGTTTCTCCGCCTGAGCCTGGTTGAGATATGCCTTCGGGGGCTCTGTCGCCGATACTTTGGCCGGCCGCGCTGGTGGCTGCAATTAATAGACAGGCGAGCGCTGCGATGAGTATAGATGCTTTCATGATTCGATGTCGAAGGTGAGTGCGTCGAGTGTGTTTAACAGGTTGGTGCTACTGAATTGTTCGTGCTGAAGTTGGCTGAGTCCAGTGAGGCCTTCCTCTAAGAGGAAGATTTCTTGCGCTTCGGCTGCGCTGAGCGCTGGGGCTGCCACCGCGGTCGGCTTAGTCGGCATGAGTTGCGCGAGCGTAAAGGCGACTGCGATCAGCGCGGCGATGGGAAGTGCGAAACGTAGCAACGGACCGATCAGGCTGGTGCGCTTCTCTGCGGGGAGCTGGTCGGCAGCGGCCAGCACGCGTGCGGCAAAGTCGTCGCTGGGCTGAAGCGGGCGGCTGGCGAGAAGGTCGTCGATCGTGCAGTCGAGTGGGTCGCGTGAGTCTGTGGTTTTCATGATGAAAATGAGTGGGAAAGTTTGAAGGTGGGAAGAGTTGTCTAGGCGAAGTCTTTGAGTTCGTGCCGCAGGTGGGTGCGTGCGCGGTGTATCCAGGTCTTTACAGAGCTGAGGCTGGTATTGAGGGCTTTGGCGATCTCATCGTAAGCGAGCCCTTGCTGTTGTCGTAATAGGATAGCGTTACGCTGGTTTTCTGGTAGTGCCGCGAGCGCGAGGTGGAAGGCTTCTTCAATCTCGCGGGTTGCATCGGCCTGTTCAGATTGCTGCTGCATGACAAAGTCGGTGGGGTCGATGAAGTCAAGCGGGCGGCGGGCGCGTTTGCGGTAATTGTCAATCAAGCGACGGCGGGCCAGGGTAAAGATAAAGGCGCTGAAGGTGCCGCGGGCCGTGTAGCGTGGCGCGGCGCGGTACAGTTCGAGGAAGGTCTCTTGGGCGAGATCTTCGGCGTCGGCTCGGTTGCGGGTGGAGCGGTAGAAGAAGTTGATTAACCGAGTCTGCCAGCGCTGCACGAGGCTGGCGAAGGCACTGGTGTCGCCTGCAGCAAGTGCACGCAAGCAGGCGCTGTCGATATCTTCAACAATGGCTGCGGTGGCTGGGGGCGTTGGTGGGGTGGTTCTGTCCATAATACCAGCGGGCGTGTGGGGATATATGATCCAAGCTCGAGTGGTGGTCTGTTCGTGAGTAATCATGCTTACTCAAACAATCGAGATTTTGCAAAGAAAGTTGCAGTGCTAAGTGTAATATTTTGAGCCGCGACCACTTTTCGGTATAACGTGTATTTTTTTAGTCAAATATTGCGGTTATAAACTACCTGGGTGTCGACTTCCGATAAAGCCCATAAGTATGCGGGTTTACGCGATTTCCGGCATCAGTTATTCACAGTGCTTTGCGAATAACTTGTGCGTAAATACTAGATCTAGTGTGATTTTTTTAAAAATATACGATATACGGTGTTCATTTATTTGACAGCGCAGATTCGCGCGCACATAGTTCGAATTAGCAAACAACCCCATTTACGCCCCCAAAAATCTATCTTATTCATTTTCAACAGCTTCAGTTACGGCGATAGCTTTCCCGACTCATTTGCCGCGATTGCCGTCCTTTTTTAACTCTTTTTAGATCTCACCACCAACAACTCAAATATACTCATGGAAAAATCCTATACAATCGGCGATAAAACCTTCGTGCTCGACGAAGCGAAAGCAGAAGAAGCCTATGCTGCTAAAAAAGTTATTAACGGCAAGGACACGATGTTCTTCAATATCCTGCCGCTCAAATACCAGTGGGCGTATGATTTGTATAAGACTATGAAGAACAATCACTGGGAGCCGGAAGACATCCCAATGCAAAAAGACGTTGAGTTGTGGCGCAGTGCTGACCTTTCCGATGCGGAACGCTGGATCATCAAGATGGCAATCGGTTATTTCTCTGCGGCTGAGGGTATTGTTGGAGATAATATTCAGCATGTGACTCGTGAGTTGGTGACTGCTCCCGAGCTCAAGTTGTTGCTCGGCCGCCATGCGCATGAGGAGAATATTCACGCGGACTCGCTGGTTTATATGATCAGTTCGCTCGGCATCAACCCGCACGAGTGTGAGGCGATGTTCGAAGACATCCCAACTATCAAGCGCAAGACCGACTTCGTGGTGACAAACTCCCGTGGCTTGCGTCGCGACATGGATTTGACCACCACAAAGGACAAGCAGGCATTCGCTAAGAATTTGTTCCTGTTTGGACAGTGCATGGAAGGCACTCAGTTTTACGGTCTGTTCGGCATGGTGCTGTCGCTCTACCGTCAGAACAAATTTCCAGGTATCGGCCAAATGTTCCGCTATACACTACGCGACGAGTCGAATCATATCGAGGTATTCCGCAATTTGATCATGGATCTGATTGAGGAGAATCCGGATGTTTGGACGGCGGACTTTAAAGAAGAGCTGCGCGACTTGATGCGCGAAGCGATCTCGCTGGAGAAGGACTTTATCAGCGACTGCCTACCCGTCAATTCGGTTGGCCTTAGTGCTGAAGAATTCTGTCAATACATCGATTACATTGGCGACCGTCGCCTTGAAGATGTCGGCCTAGAGCCGTTGGGCGCTGGCGCCTCTAATCCATTCCCTTGGCTCGCTGAGATGATGGACATTAAGAAGGAACAGAATTTCTTCGAAGGCCGTGTGACCGAATACCAGAAAGCATCTGCTCTGGGACAAGTCGACGACGACGAGCTATAATTCAAAAGTTCGCCGATGCACCATTTCCGGAGTGCGAACCAAGTTCGCACTCCGTTTTCTATTTTCTACTGATTCTCCGGCCTACCCAGCCACCCCATTTACTAACTTGAACTAAAATAACAAACAATGATCCAAAAAATTTCATTCGAAGAAGACCTCGAACTTAAACGCTACGCATCGACTCCCAAAGATAAAAAACCGCGCTTTGATTGGGCAGCGGTGATCGGTAAGGAGCATTTTCAACGCTCCGAAATTAAAATTGAAGTCGAGGGTGGCGAGCGTGATTTCGATCTTGCTGAGATTGCCGATACCATTGGTGCAGCACTGACTGACTTGCTTTTGTCTCGTCATGAAGAAGAAATTTACACGGATGTGAATCAAAAGTTTGTTGCGAGTATTGCTGAGAGTGTCGGCAAAGTGCTGGCCACTTCGATTGAGCAAGGTCGTGCGTTGAAACTATCGGCCCACGACATCCATCTCCTCATTGAAAAGGCATTGATCGAGAACGATGCGCATGACGTGGCTAAGAGCCTAGTCTTTGGCCGCGCCAAGGGCCAAGAGCGTGAGCGTGATCCCGTTTCGATTCGTTTGATTCGTCGTAACGGCCAAGTCGTGCCGTGGAACGAGGCGAAGATCGAAGTCGCTGTACGTAAGTCTTTTCTCTCGTTGCACTTGGACTCGACTCCAGCAGTCGAAGTCGCACGTGCCGCTACCGATCGTCTCAACGTTGCCGGTCAAGCATTTCTCAATATCGAAGATGTCCAGGATGCGGTGCAAGAAGAGATGATGCGCCAAGGTCATTTCAAGGTCGCCGAAGCATACATCCTGTATCGTGCGCACCGTTTGCGCGTCCGTGAGGATGAGGGAGAAGTCGATTCTAGCGAAGCATTGCAGGAGTCGATGATCGTCGTCACCGAAGCAAATGGTGAGAATACATTCTGGGATGGTCTCGATCTCAAGCGTCGCATCGAATTCGCGATGATTGGCTTGGATCTTAATTTAAGCGCTGAGGCAATCGACGACGAACTGCGTCGCTCGCTCTATCCGGAGATGACGCGTTCGGACTTGCAAAAGACGATCATACTAAATGCGAAGAGCATGATCGAGCGCGACGCCGACTTCTCGCTGTTTGCTGGTCGTGTATTGTTGACATACATTTACGAAGAAGTGCTCGATTGGGACATTCTACGTGATGGTGTCGAGCAACTCAAAGAGGCACATCGCCGCGGCTTTAAGAGCTACCTAAAACGTGCGATTGAGATCGAGCGCATCCACCCGAAACTACTCGACTTCGACCTCGATCAGATCGGTGCTGCACTCGACCCATCGGCTGACCTCGATTTCGATTATCTCGGCGTGCAAACTTTATATGACCGCTACCTGATTGTCGATAAGACCGGTAAGAAACACCGCCACCTGGAAGTGCCACAATACTTCTGGATCCGTGTCTCCATGGGCCTGTTTCACCATGAAAAACAAGACCGTGAGGGCTACGCCATTCGTCTGTACAATCTCTACAAGAGCCGACGCTTTTGCTCCTCCACGCCGACACTGTTCAATTCCGGCACGTTGCACTCGCAACTATCGTCCTGCTACCTCTACAAGGTCGATGACAGTATCGAGTCGATTATGCACCGCGGTATCGCCGATAACGCCTTCCTATCTAAATGGGCTGGTGGCCTCGGAGGTTCTTGGACTGCGGTTCGCGGCACTGGTGGCTTTATTAAAGGTACCAATGGTGAGAGCCAGGGCGTGATTCCATTCTTGAAGTTGCATAATGACCAACTCGTCGCAGTCAACCAAGGCGGCAAGCGTCGCGGTTCTGGTTGTGCGTATCTGGAGTCGTGGCACAATGATTTACCCGATTTCCTGGAGTTGCGTAAAAATACCGGAGACGACCGTCGCCGCACGCACGACATGAATACCGCGAACTGGATTCCCGACTTATTCATGCAGCGTATGGAAGCCCGTACTGAGTGGACCTTGTTCCGCTCGAACGAAACACCTGACTTGCACGAACTCTACGGTAAAGCGTTTGAAAAGCGCTACACAGAGTATGAAGCGATGGCAGAGCGCGGCGAAATCTTTGGTCGTAAGCAACCCGCTCTCGACCTGTGGAAATTAATGCTGCGGATGATCTTTGAAACAGGGCATCCTTGGATCACTTTCAAGGACCCGTGTAATGTACGCAGTCCGCAGGATCACTGCGGTGTGATTCACAGCTCGAATCTCTGTACCGAGATTACCCTCAACACCAGCGACGAAGAAACTGCGGTATGTAATCTGGGTTCAGTGGTGCTCGACTCACATCTGGATGCCGATGGTAATCTGGATCATGCCAAGCTGCGTGAGACGATTAGCATCGCAGTGCGTGCACTCGATAACGTGATCGACATCAACTTCTATCCGACTGAAGCCGCTAGAACTGCCAATAGTCGTCACCGTCCGATCGGGCTCGGCATCATGGGGCTGCAAAACACGCTCTACAAAAAAGACATCGCATTCGCGTCTCAAGCCGCCGTTGAATTTAACGACGAGTTCATGGAAGCCATCGCCTATTATGCCTACGAAGCGTCCAGCGACATCGCCGCTGAGCACGGCACTTACAGTAGCTATAAGGGTTCCAAATGGGACCGTGGTCTGATGCCGCAAGATACACTTGATATACTCGAGCAAGAACGTGGCGAGAAAATCGAAGTGCCACGTGCGGGGAAAATGGACTGGAAGCCACTGCGCGAAAAAATCGCTAAGCATGGTATGCGTAACTCCAACGTGCTCGCGATCGCACCGACCGCGACCATCTCCAATATCATGGGCACCACGCCATGCATCGAGCCGACCTATAAAAATCTGTTCGTAAAGAGTAACCTATCTGGTGACTTCATCGTACTTAATGGCGAGCTGGTACGCGACTTAAAGAAGCGCGGGCTGTGGACGCCTGAGATGCTTGATCATGTTAAGTATTTCGATGGCGAACTGGACGCAATCGAAGGCGTACCTCAAGACCTGCGCGATAAATACCGCACCGCATTCGGTATTGAATATAAATACTTTATCGATGCTGCCGCTCGTCGCCAGAAATGGATCGATCAGTCGCAATCGGTGAACTTGTTCCTTGCCGATCCAGACATCAAAACACTCTCGCACATGTATCGCGATGCATGGCGCAAGGGTCTTAAGACTACCTATTATCTCCGCACCCTGGGCGCTTCCAATATTGAGAAAGCAACCACCAGTGTGAAAAAAGAGAAGCGTGGACGTATAGCTCAGACCGATGCTGAAGCGGCGGCATCCGCAGCAGCCAAAAAGGAATTCAGCGCGGCAGAGGCCAAAGCTTGCTCAATCGAAGCCATGATGAATGGTGAAGAGTGCGAAGCTTGCCAGTAACGTTTCCACAAGATATTGTTATTATCTTATTATAGGAAAGCCGCATCCGAAAGGGTGCGGCTTTTTTGTGGGCAATCGACGACGTTGATTGGGGATTCCCGCGGCAGAGTATAGGGGAGGGTCCGCCTCTGCGCGGACCGCAGTACATGAGCACCAAACACATTGCGGACGACGCGGAGGTCGTCCCTCCCGGCGAATTATGCTGCATCGGGGAGGGTCCGCCTCTGAGCGGACCGCAGTGCATGAGCACCGAATACATTGCGGACGACACGGAGGTCGTCCCTCCCGGCGAATCATGCTGCATCGGGGAGGGTCCGCCTCCGCGCGGACCGCAGTGCATGAGCACCGAATACATTGCGGACGACGCGGAGGTCGTCCCTCCCGGCGAATTATGCTGCATCGGGGAGGGTCCGCCTCTGCGCGGACCGCAGTACATGGGCACCAAACACATTGCGGACGACACGGAGGTCGTCCCTCCAGGCGAATTATGCTGCAAAGGGAGGGTCCGCCTCCGCGCGGACCGCAGTGCATGAGCACCGAATACATTGCGGACGACACGGAGGTCGTCCCTCCCGGCGAATTATGCTGCATCGGGGAGGGTCCGCCTCTGCGCGGACCGCACGGCATTGCGGACGACGCGGAGGTCGTCCCTCCCGCAACTGAAGGGCCTCCGCAAGCGGAGACGCCACGATTAGGAGATGGTGCTAGCTGGCCTAGGCGCTTAATTATGCTTAGCACAAAACATGGTCTGACAATCGCTGAAGAGGGGCCGGCGTTAAAAAGCAATCCGCCGGCCGAGCAGAAATTAACTAGCTTAGGATTTCAGGTAGATTGCTGGTGCTATGACTAAATTGCTTCGCTGGGACATCTGCTTGCTGCAACAGAGTCAGCCAATAGTTCGCCAGTGGGGTATTCTTCTCGGAAAGTATAATATGTTCTCCTTTACGTAAATTCTTTGCGCCTCCGCCGGCGACAATCGCGGGAAGGTTCTTCAGTTGGTGGCCGGTGCGAAGATTGGTGCCGTAGCTGACGATGCAATTGTCATACAAGCGGCTGCCATCGCTATCTTTCGCCTCTTTTAAGCGATCCAGAAAGTGTGCAAATAACTCGGAGCACTTTTTATCGCGTTCGCGGGAAGCATTTTTGCGAGGTTCGGAAAAGCCATAGTGGCTGAGCGAGTGCGCTTGCAGCGCGACGCCAATACCCACGAGCAGCGAGCACACGGGCTGGCGATAAGTGACCACTCGAGTCGAATCGGTCTGTAGCGCGACGATGATCATGTCGTACATCAACTTAATCTCTTCCTCACCAATCAGTTGGTCGATGGGCTCGGCAAAAGGCGCGTTTGGTTTAGGGATATTTGCCCATTTGGCCTGCCGCTCTAGTCCGAGTTCGACCTGACGCACGCCTTGGAAGTATTCATCTAGTTTTTCGCGGTCATTGGTGCTTAGATTTCGCTTCATTGCGCTGGCATTGACCCGCACAATATCTAAAATACTTTCCTTCTTCCTTAAGCGATCATCTAGCTCGGCACGGGTGCCTGTCTGTTGTTCGAATATGGTGTGATATAAATCAATCGGCTGGTTGATGCCCGGCAACGGATTGCCACTGTCATTCCAGGAGAGCGAGAGTCCGTTGCCATGTCCGGAATTTTGCAGACCACTCTTTTCCTTGGCAGAAAGTACCAAGGATGAAAAGCGCGTGTCCTCGCCCAGATGTTGCGCCGCCACTTGATCGCAGGAAATTGAATTAAAAAAACGTTTGCCAGGAGTGCCAGAAACATTGGCGCCGGTGAGGTAGGATGAACTACCGCCATGTGGATTTGTCGCACCTATATTGGTTAGATTCGAAATCATGGTGATGTCGTCTTGGTGGCGCTTCAAAGGCATCATCCCTTCAGTGAGACCGATATCTGCGAATCGACCCGCCTGTTTGGGATAGAAAGTATCCTCAGTAAATCCAAACCCGCCTCCAAGGAAGATCATCCGTTTGGGTGCAACATAGGAGGACGCCGTCTTGCCGAATGAAAAGCTCTCGAGGAAAGGAAGTGCCAAACAGGCGCCACTTGCTCTGAGGAAAGAACGACGAGTGATGGGGTTGGTTTTAAATTGGCTCATGGCATTCGGGGCTTACTTAGATTTGAACAGAGGGTTTGAAGTAATAATGTGGATCATATCACGCATGCGATAATTAGTATACTGAGAACGGTTCACCATCGCCAGTATCGCTTCCTCATCAGAGAACTCCATCGTGCGGCCAAGGCCGTAGGCGGTCATCGATTCGATCATCTCCTTGGCCAACTTGTGTTTTTGGGTTTTAAGCAGGGCCTTTAAATGATCGAGGTCACGATAAATCATGCCACTCACCAATTTGCCGCTTTCTTGGATATGAATATCATCTTTGCCGACTGGTTCCGTATCGCGCCAGCGGCCAACCGTATCAAAAATCTCTAGCCCAAATCCCAACGGATCCATCCGGCTGTGGCAGGATGCGCACGCTGCTTGAGACTGGTGTCGCTGGACCATTTCGCGATTAGTCAGTGGCTGGTTGGATGCACTGCTGAGTTCGGGAACATTCGGCGGTGGCGGCGCGGGCTTATCATTGAGTAATTTCTCAAGAATCATCGCACCGCGAATGACAGGTGAGGTGCGCTCGCCATTTGAACCCATAGTCAGGAATGCGGTTTGGCCGAGTAAGCCGCCACGCGGGGAGTTCCAGTCCAATGCAGTCTTTTGAAAGGCATTCGGGTCCTCTGAGCGAGTGATCGGCATGCCATAATAGTCAGCCAGCAGCGAGTTAGCCACGATGAATTCTGAATCAATTAAATTCGTAATCGGCAGATCTTCGCGCACTAAAGTCTTATAAAATTCGACGACTTCACGGTAGGCAGAATAGCGCACACCCGAATTAAACAGATAGTATTGGTTTTCATCGACCGTGATTGCTTGGTAGCGGTCTAAGTCACCCCATTGGCTGGAGAAACCTTCGTAAAATGCCTCCGATTTCCAATCCGCCAGCATGCGATTCACTTGACCTTTCACTGCCTTGGGGTCGGACAAGGATCCATTTTCAGCAAACCGATACAGCTCCTCGTCTGGGAGACTGCTCCAGAGGAAATATGCCAGCCTGACTGCAAACTCTCGATCACTCAACTGGCGGTCCTTCGGGCCTGATCCGACTTCTTCTAAATATAGAAAACTAGGGGAGGCCAAAACGACCGCGACTGCCTCACCCATTGCTTGATTGAAGCTTTGCCCGTTCGCCCGATTCTCCTCAAAAAATGCCATTAGGCTATCAATGTATGCCGGTTCAGGTTGCTTGTGGCGGAATGCTTGGTAGGCGAATCGCTCGATGAACTCCCGTGCATTGTCATCTGAATTCAACGAACTGCTGTTGCGCGATGCACCATCTTTAGCATTGATCAGTTCACCGAAGAAATTGGTCGGTTGCCGGTAGAATGGCCCCTCGATTTCGAGCCAATCGACCCAGACGGCGGCCCAAGCTCCCGGCTTATCCACCAGCTTAATGTATTTGGAGACCCCACCGTTGATTTCAGGTCGATTCTCATAGATGGTTAAATTGTGACTATTATCTCCAAAGCGAAGCCTTCTCAATAGTTCGACTTCATCTGGCTGCCTGTCGGTGCCGTCGAGTTTGAAAATGCCGACAACCCCATCAGCAGAATCCAGTTTTAAATATTTCCGCACTTCCGGCGCTCCCTCGACCGCACCGCCATTGATGCGTATACGGTAACTGGCGCGAATGTCCGGATTACGTTTAAAGTTCACACCGATACGTGCGGGATTCCGAACATCGGCAAAATAAAACGCCTTATCTACCAACGGATATTTCAGATACTTGACTGGCTTATCATAATCGAAGCGCTGTCTAAAGTAGATCTTCATATCTCCCGCGTCTTGAAACCCGATTTCTTGCCAGGTTTTGCCTGCATCCAGCATCTGCTTCTTACGCTTAAATTCGGCCACTTTTGTGCGGAGTCTTGCGGTGTACGGGTTCTCTGGCTCTATTCGTTTGGTCGTATTTTTTGCCAGCGGTCGGCCAGACCACTTAAATCCTTGCTCCACAATTTTTTTGCCAAGTTCGAAATACTTATCGAAATCATTGGCACTGAAGAACTGCTCTTCACCCACCGTATCAAATGAGTCTGCTTCAGCGTCGGGCGGGATGATGTGCGGTGAGATCTCAAAGCCGAATAAATCACGAATGGTATTGGCATATTCACGCTGATTGAGTCGGCGCATGGTTATTTCTCCGCCATTTGCGGTTAATCGTTTGCGCGCATCAACCAATGAACGAGTCAATGAATCCAACACGTCGATTAATTCCTGGTTCGACGGTTGAGGCTCATCTTCTGGTGGCATTTCACCGCCATTCAAGACATCCAAGACATCTTGCCAGCGCTGCGCGGCATCGTTGGTGGTGATTTCCCAGTGTACTTGATCGAATCGCAACTGACCTTTTTGCTTTTCCGAGCCATGACACTGCATGCAATGTTGTTCCAGAAAGGGCTGGATGATTGCTTGCGAGAGAGGTGTGCCCTCGACCAGCGAGTCAGGCTCCTGTTGCAATGAGTCGCTCTGGTCTGCGACCAACTGTGGGGCATCTTCCAGTTCGGCCTTTAGTGAACTGATAAATGCGGCTAATTGAGCGGTGTCAGGCCTTGGTTCTTCTTCTGGGGGCATTTCACCGTCTTCCAAGACAGTCAGTACCTCTGACCAAAATTCAATCGAATCGCGCTTATCCAAGCTCCATGAAGCACTGTCAAAGCGAACCTTGCCCTTTTGCTTGTCTGGACCATGGCAGGCGATACAGTTTGCCTCGAGAAAGGGCTCAAGCTCCGATTGTAGAAATGGTGGGTGCGCTAATGGTGCGGTAGGTGTAACGACTGCTTGCGGCGGCTCTTCAATGATCACGGGCTCAATGACCGGCGCACTGATTGGTTTTGCCGGCGCACTGATTGGTTTTAACGGCGCACTAGGTGTCGTTTGATTCGACCAATGTACATAGCCCGCTACACCTGAGACGAGTGCTAGTGTTAACAATATGGAAGTTTTGCCGGGAGACATGAATATATTGCTGCGAGTTTTGGTTAAATTAGCCAGCTTCTTTCTATACTTTATGAGGTGCTTATTTAAACAAGTGGAAAAATCCGTCACGGACGAAAGGGACGGGCAGACGTCTGTCTGTTAGCTGCTAACAGCCACCCGGTTAGGCCGTTTTGTCGAGTTTTCACTGCAGCATGAGCTGTAATCATGTAAATTGAATCGTGGTCGTGGCGTTTGATTGAATGGAATTCGCTCGCCGATGGTGCCAGTTTGTGGTCTATCAAAGTACCTGTTGACAGTGCTTGTTGGCAGTTAACTATCTGCAGTTTACTTTGCAGCAGATATGCTTTTTTTGCCTATAATCCCTTATGATGAATCAACCGTTTGAATCTAGCAGTGCAACGCTGCAAGCCGTGCGAGAGCGTGTCGGCCAGGTGGTGGTCGGTCAGGAAAACTTGGTAGACCGCTTGTTGTTGGCCTTACTTTGTAACGGCCATGTGCTACTCGAAGGCGTTCCTGGAGTGGCAAAGACGCTGACTGTCAATAGCTTAGCCCAGGCAATCCATGCGCAGTTTAGCCGCATCCAGTTTACCCCAGATCTATTACCGGGTGATTTGACCGGCACCTTGGTGTATGATCCACGTGCGCATACCTTTACTGCCGAGAAGGGCCCGATCTTTACCAATCTACTACTTGCGGACGAAATTAACCGTGCACCGGCCAAGGTGCAGAGCGCTTTGCTTGAGGCGATGCAGGAAAAGCAAGTGACCCTGGGCAAAGAGACCTATGACCTACCGAAGCCGTTTTTGGTGTTGGCCACGCAAAATCCGATCGAGCAGGAGGGCACTTATTCGCTGCCTGAGGCACAGGTGGATCGCTTTATGTTTAAGCTTAAGGTTGGCTACCCGTCGATGGATGAGGAACTGATCGTAATGCAGCGGATGGCCAAAACCGAGCCAGTGCTGAATATCGAACCGGTGTTGACGATTGAAGAGTTGATGAAGATGCGCGCGACGATGGAGACGGTCTTCATCGATGAAAAAGTGGAGCGCTACATTTTACGTCTGGTTGATGCGACGCGTCATCCTGGAAAATATGATTTAGATTTGGGGCGCTATTTACGTTTTGGCGCCTCGCCGCGGGCTTCGATTTATCTGTCGTTGGCCGCTCGTGGCCATGCGCTTATGCAGCAGCGTGACTATGTCATCCCTCAAGATGTGAAGGATGTGGCGCACGATCTGCTGCGCCACCGTATGGCGATCTCGTATCGCGCCGAGGCGGAATCGATCACTTCGGATGATCTACTCGATCAGATCCTCGCGAAGGTATCTGTCTCTGCGTAAGTTGATCCTCGCACTGAGACACAGAGACACAGAGTTAATTAAATTTATGTCCTCTGCACCTCAGTGTCCCTGTGCGAGACTTTATATTTTCGTCCTCATTTATGCTTAGTGAACTAGAGAGTCAGCTGAATTTGCTGGAGCTGAAGTGCCGCCGTCCGGTGGAGCACTTGCTAGCCGGTGAGTATCGCTCTGTATTTCGCGGACGTGGTGTCGAGTTTGAGGATGTGCGTCCGTATCAACCGGGCGACGATGTGCGCTCGATGGACTGGAAGGTCACGGCGCGCACGGGTGAACCGCATATTAAGCGCTACATTGAGGAGCGTGAGCAGTTTGTTTACCTGCTGGTCGATGTGTCGGCTTCGATGCTGCACGATGCGGATGGGAAAAAGCGCAAGACGATGGCGGAGGTCTGCGCGTTACTGACCTTGGCTGCGGTTAAAAATCACGATCGTATTGGCCTGATTTTATTCTCAGATCGTATTGAGCAAATTGTGCCGCCGAGCAAAGGCCGTAGTCACGCGATGCGGATCATGGATGAGTTGATGCATTTTAAGCCGCAGGGGCGTGGCACGAATTTTACAGAGATGTTGGGTCGATTCGGCCATATGGCCCGTAAGCATTCGATCGCGTTTGTGGTGTCCGACTTTATGACCGACGACTATGTGCAAGAGCTACAGGCCTTGGCATTTCGGCACGACATCAATGCCATCAACCTTAGTGATCCCCATTTATTCGATGCCAAGGCGCCGGGGCTGGTGCGCATGCAGGATTCGGAGTCGGATGAACAACGTATTGTCGATCTCGGCCGTGGCGGTAGTGACGAATCTGAGCACAGCGCGCATCTCAAGCAAACGATGTTGGAATCGGGCGTAAATTTATTGGACCTGAAAGTGGGCGGCGATTGTGTTCAGGCACTGGCTGGATTTTTCCATGAGCGGCAGAGTCGTCAAGCCAATGAAACCGGGGGCTGAACCATGCATCGTTTAATACTAGTTTTATGTGGGTGGTTACTGCCGCTGTTTGCCTTTGCGGATGTCGCACCGGAGATTGCGTTGCGGTTAACCGAAGGCGAATATCTGCCAGGCGATATGCTTGAGCTCGAAGCCGAAATGCGCGGGGCCGACTATGCCGAGTTTGAATTGCATGTGCCTGCCAACGCTCAGTGTCACTTTGTGGAGCAGATCCGCGAGCCGGTGCGCTATATCGAGGGTGAGTATTTGCAGCGTGTACTGTTGTTACTTCAACCAATGAGTGCTGGTGACTTTGAGCTAAATGACATCACTGTGACGATTGCGCAAGGTGGCGTGTCGAGGGACGTCGCATTGCCGCCGGTGTCGTTTAGTGTCGCATCGTATGCGGTGGAGGATACGTCGGAGGCAGCTGCCGAGTTGGGCGCAGGTGCATCTTTGTTAGCTCAGGCGTCGAACAATTTGCGCAGCATTATTGCGGTGTTGTTTATTGTTTTAATGGTTGTCTGGTGGTTGTTGCGTAAGGTGAATACACAGCCAGTGAAAATCGCTGAGATCGAACTGGGTGTGAGTGATTTGATTGTGGCCTTGGAGGGAAACGCTCCGTCGTTTCCACCGTGCGAGGCTGACGAATCGAAACGACGGAGCGAAGCTGACGAATCGAAACGACGGAGCGATGCTGACGAACGGAAACAACGGAGTGATGCTGACGAATCGAAACGACGGAGTGATGCTGACGAACGGAAACGACGGAGCGATG
>Ga0115001_10001297_pt1 | contig 19250 bp, 21 predicted proteins | sample ArcticOcean_MG_C_12_FD_89869 | JGI IMG/M metagenome (GOLD analysis project Ga0115001, IMG submission 89869) | Marine microbial communities from western Arctic Ocean - ArcticOcean_MG_CB8_130 | ecosystem: Environmental > Aquatic > Marine > Oceanic | place: Arctic Ocean: Canada Basin | collected... | reverse complement strand
CGATTAATCGATTCTACTTAGAGACTAAACCCCCAATGAATTATCATAAAAAACGCACTAAATGCTTGAACTGGATAGATTTATAACTGAGAATAGGATTTCCACACGGTTAGTGTGGATAATAATAATAATAAATAATAATAATAACGTTGGATTGCGATAGGGTTTGGTAGGCTTAGGCCTCAAAGCTCATTTAAAGGGGCTGTCTTTGGACAGCCCCTTTTGCTTTGAAATAGGTAAGGCAGCAAATCTTTAGTTCTGCAATAATCATCAAAACTAATAAGTCACACTGAAAGCCAGATCCTCTGTTAAACTGGCGGTCAAATAAACGCTATCGGTCAGCAATCAATGCTTAAGCGCATCATCAACTTTTTTGACGATAAAACGAAATCATCAAGTCCATCAGTCACAGATGGTGCCACCTACTCTCTAGCCGCTAACATGATTAGCAGAGATGCTAGAAAAGTCGTGGAAACTCTCCAAAACGCTGGATTCGACGCCTATATTGTCGGCGGAGCAGTGCGAGATTTACTACTTGGCATCAAACCTAAAGATTTTGATGTGGCCACTAACGCAGAACCTGCAGAAGTGAAATCTTTGTTCAGACGTTCAAGAATCATTGGGCGCAGATTCCAAATTGTTCACGTACAGTTCAGCCGCGAACTCATTGAAGTAACCACTTTCCGATCAAACGACCAAGCGGGCCAAGATGCGGGAAAGAAAAATATTGGGCTGAGACAGCAAAGTAAGACTGGAATGCTGACTCGGGATAATGTTTTCGGATCAATGCATGAAGATGCGAGCCGACGGGATCTCACGGTTAATGCGCTCTACTACAACCCAAGTGACAATAGTATCCATGACTTCACTAGTGGATTGGATGATATCAACAACCGAACTATTCGAATTATTGGAGACCCGTCGACTCGCTATCGAGAGGATCCAGTGCGACTTCTTCGTGTAGTGCGTTTTGCGGCTAAGCTAGGGTTTGATATCGACTCACGCACAGCAAAACCGATGAGTAAATTATCTGCTGATTTGGCCCAGGTATCGCCACCTCGATTATTTGATGAAACACTAAAATTATTTATGAGCGGAAAAGGCGCGGCAATCTTCATCCTGCTGCGAGATTATAACCTCTTCGATTATTTAGTTCCCCAAGCTAGTCGTTTAGCGAATGATGGTAGTAATAATGCCAATAATTTATTTGAGCAGGCATTTATCAATACTGATCGTCGTATTAGTTCAAATCAGAGAGTTACTCCAGCCTTTATTTATGCCGCGTTACTCTGGCCCTCGGTAGAAAAATTAGCCGCACAGCTAAGTGACAAAGGAAATTCAGCCAGCTATGCACTGAGCAAAGCATCCAGTGAAGTAATTTCTCAGCAGGTTCATATAACCGCTATTCCAAAACGCTTTACAATTCCGATGCGTGAAATTTGGGATTTACAATTGCAGTTGCCTAGACGCGGTGGGCAGCGTGCGAAACGCCTATCAGAGAACACTCGTTTTCGAGCTGGATACGACTTTATTTTACTGCGTGAACAAGCCGGGGAAAATCTTGATGGCTTAGGCCAGTGGTGGACAACATACCAGGAGGTTAATCCTGAAGAACAGCAACAGATGGCTGATGACGCAGGTAAAGCGGTAAAGAAAAGGCGTCGTAGCCGGGGCCCCAGAAAGAAAAAAGTCTCTGAAGACTAATGACCACATCCTATATTGGTCTTGGCAGTAATCTCTCTGGATCTATGGTTGATCCCCTTCATCAATTAAATAGAGCAGTCCAAAGATTATCAGATCACCCCCATATATATGAGATTACTCTGTCCTCGTTTTACAGCACCAGTCCTATAGGCCCCCAAGATCAGCCAGACTACATTAACGCAGTAGCACGCTTAAACACTGAATTACTCCCTCTTCAACTACTGGACTATCTACAGGAAATTGAAAGTGAACATGACCGTAAGCGTCAGCAACGCTGGGGAGCTAGAACGCTTGATCTAGACATATTAACTTATGCAAATTTTGAAATAGCCAGCCATCGATTGACTATCCCACATCCTCGAATGGAAGAGCGTGCATTCGTTCTGGTGCCATTATTAGAGTTAGATGCCGAATTTTTTAGCGCACAAGGTAAAAGCACGGCTGACTTGTTGGCAAACTGTGCCGATCAGGGTATCGTAAAGCTTTAATGGTGATAAAGAATAATCTTGAGGTCATCCGTGGACGATAGTCTATTAGTGAATTTTAATTTAGAACGTTCGGCTGTATCTATGCCTGGTTATATTGCCGTTGAGGGCCCTATCGGTGTCGGTAAAACAACGTTAGCGAAACGCCTTGCCGCCACGTTCAACTATGATATTTTACTAGAAGAACCCGAGACCAATCCATTTCTTGAGCGTTTCTATAGAGACAGACGAACTCATGCCTTACCCGTTCAATTACATTTTTTATTTCAGCGGATGCAAAAACTACAGGCATTGCGGCAGGGTGATATTTTCCAGCAGGTACGCGTTTCAGACTTCTTGATCGATAAGGATCCATTATTCGCGAGAGTAACATTAGAGGATGATGAATATCGGCTCTACCAAACAGTTTATGACAATATTATTACTGATCTTCCAAAGCCTGACTTAGTCATCTATTTACAAGCCCCAACAGCTACTTTATATGAGAGACTGCAACGTCGAGGTAATGCTATTGAGAAACCGATCGAAGAATCATATTTACAGCAGCTTAACGATGCATATACGCAGTTTTTTTACCATTATGATGATACGCCACTACTGATCGTAAACACCTCAGAAATAAATCTGGCCAATCAAGAGAACGAAAGCGATTATCAAAACTTAGTCCGTTACATACTGCAAACTCGCTCAGGTCGGCACTACTACAATCCGTACCCAATGGAGGAGATCTCCAACGCGTCCTCCATGTCATACTAAAAAATTTAGTAGTCTGGGTCATTAAGTCAAGCTAGAGGTCATATCGATACCATGAAAACAATTTCTATAAGCACATTAAACTCGATGAAAGAGAAAGGCGAAAAGTTCGCAGCAATTACTGCGTATGACTACACATTTTCGCGCTTAATTGAACAGTCTAGTATCGAAGTTTCTTTGGTTGGCGACTCACTGGGCAATGTCATCCAGGGTCGTGATAGTACTATTCCCGTCACTGTTGATGAAATGGCATATCACACAGCTGCCGTTAAACGGGGTAATAATCGCTCTCTTTTGGTGAGTGATATGCCGTTTATGTCTTATTCAACCGACGTCAAAGCACTTGATAATGCCGCTTTAATCATGCAGGCAGGGGCACAAATGGTGAAGCTAGAAGGTGGCGAATGGCTCGCAGATACAGTCTTTTTGCTCAGTGAGCGGGGAATCCCTGTATGCGGGCATGTAGGGCTTACTCCTCAGTCAGTACATAAGCTGGGAGGATACAAAGTTCAAGGTAAAGACGAGGCAGAAGCTGACCAAATCATCAAAGAAGCGCTAATTCTGGAAGAGGCAGGCGCTGAGCTCATAGTGGTTGAGTGTGTCCCTAACTCTCTTGGAGCATCTTTAAGCCACGCACTGAATATTCCTGTTATTGGCATTGGTGCCGGTGCAGAAACTGACGGGCAGGTATTGGTCTTGCATGATATGTTAGGTATTTCGCAGCGGTTACCCAAATTCACCAAAAATTTTCTGACCGGTAAAGATAGTATTCAAGATGCTATTACTGCTTACGGTGACGATGTTAGAAGTGGTAATTTCCCAGCATCAGAACATTGCTTTAAATAACCCAATCAATTTCATCGAGAAGGATAGTAACTGTGACAAGTTCTACAACAATTTATGATTTCACTGTACCGACTAGTAATAACCAAGAAAAACCCTTGGCTGACTACAAAGGCAATGTTGTACTTATAGTAAACACTGCAAGTCAATGTGGCTTTACCCCACAATACGAAGGTTTACAGGCACTGCACAACAGTTATAGTGATCGTGGACTTGTCGTAGTAGCAATGCCCTGTAATCAATTCGGTGCTCAGGAGCCAGGTAACAACGGTTCTATTCAAGAATTTTGCCAACTCAACTATGGACTAAGCTTTCCAGTGACGGGGAAAATTGATGTCAATGGGGCTGCGCAACACCCGCTTTATAGCTACCTTACAAAACACGCGAAGGGGCTTATAACAGATAGTATTAAATGGAACTTTACTAAGTTTTTAATCAATCGTGAGGGTCAGGTAACAGAGAGGTTTGCACCGGTAACCAAACCTGATGCAATTGCCAAGCATATTGAAAAATTACTGTAACTAATCTTTGTTGCGTAATCCTGAAAAATAGATGTTTGCCGCCTGGTTTACCTTGGGCGATAGATATAATGCCGAAATCATCGTCGGTATGGCCATCGTTGCATAGGTGGCCAGAATTAGTCCGTTAACAATGTCCATTGAAACCACAGCGCCACCCAAGAGCAATGCTAAGTAGATCGGCGTGTAGTAATGCTGGCGATGAGATCCTAGTAGAAAGCCGGTACATTTAGCACCGTAGAACCACATGGTGACCATGGTGCTAAAGCTCAATAATCCCACCATGATGAGTAATAAGTAGATACCCGTAGTAGGAAACACTTGCTGGATCGCTCGAGCGGTCATAGTCACACCCTCCACGCCCTCCGCACTTTGCCATACGCCGGTCAGCAAGATAATTAGGGCAGTACACGTACATACAATCAAAGTGTCTACCACTGGCCCGACCATGGCTACAATACCTTCCCTAATCGGCTCTTGTGTTTTAGCGGCACCGTGCGCCATTGACTCAGTACCAATCCCAGCTTCATTAGAGAAAGCTCCCCGTCGTACTCCGATTAAAATCACAGCACCCACAGAGCCCCCCGCCACCGCTTCTCCTGTAAAAGCATCGGTAACGATAAGCAGGAGAGTGGCAGGAATATCCGCAGCAAAGGTATAGAGAACTGTACCTGCCATGTAAAGATACAAGAGCACCATCGAAGGAACTAACTTAACGGTGATTCGCCCAATGCGCTCAATACGCCCAGCTACCACTAGCCACACCAAAATGGCCACCACTGAACTAGACACCAGATCAAAAGCAAAATGATTTTCAGCTGTGGCTATTCCAGCAGGAATTGCAACTACGTCACGGAGTAATTGAATAAATTGGTTAGCTTGAAAAAGGGGTAAAGCACCGATAGTACACGCTAAAGCGAACACTACCGCTAGAGGATACCAGCGTTTACCCATCCCCTCTGTAATAACATACATGGGCCCACCCTGCACAGTGCCATCCGCATCCTTTCCACGGTACATAACTGCCAGCGACGCCGTATAAAATTTGGTCGAAACACCAACAATAGCTGTAACCCACATCCAAAATACCGCTCCGGGTCCACCCATGCTTATTGCAATCGCAACACCGGCAATATTACCCAAACCAAGGGTACCTGAGAGCGCCGTTGCTAATGCTTGAGAATGTGGGATGTGCCCAGGATCATTAGGGTCACTGTACTTACCGCGGAGTAAAGCAATCGCGTGACCAAAATATCGATATGGCCGGAAGCGTGAATACACCATAAAAAACATACCGCCGCCAACTAGCAAAATAACTAGCGGTGTACTCCACATTAGATCTGCCCATGCATTGAGAAAATCTTCTATTTGCTGCAAGGTTGGCATAGGGTTAAATTTAATTCCCTTTAAAGAATATGTCTCAGTTTATCTTGAGTTGTTAGATTGGTTTTACGTATAACACCAAACTATGACCAACAACCTTGTAACCATTGTCTTTGGCGATTTTCGCTTGGATCTTTTGAATTTCAGCATCTTGGAACTCAACTACCTTCCCTGTTTCAGTGCACACCATATGATCATGCCCATCACCACGGTCTAATTCGTAGACGGCAGGGCCGCTATCAAAACTATGTCTCGTAATAAGTCCGGCTGCTTCGAACTGAGTAAGAACTCGATAGACAGTCGCTATACCAACATCCTCTTGAGCATCACGAAGAGCTTGATAGATGTCTTCAGCAGTCATATGCCAATCGGGAGTACTCTCAAGAATTTGTAGTATCTTGATCCGCGGTAAAGTGACCTTGAGACCGGCCTTTTTTAGCTCCTGATCTTTACGATTCATGGTTTGCTCTTCTTTATTTTTGAATATGCGGTTATTATCCATCTTCTTTGCGCTAACTGGAACCCCACCATGCGATTAATTCTTTTGAGCCTTGCTTTTTTCTCGCTCCTGTCTTCCGGCTGCAGCTGGATTAAGTTTCCAGGCGTCCACAAAATTGATATTCAACAGGGTAATATTCTCGATCAAGAGATGGTCGATAAGTTGAAGATAGGCATGACCAAGGCACAGGTAAAATTTGTTCTGGGGACCCCTCTTGTTGCCGATACGTTTAACCAGAACCGATGGGATTACCCATTTCGACGTCTCTCAGCGACAGGTATCGAAACAAAGGAAGATGTCATCGTGTATTTCGACGATCAAGGGTTATTAAAAGAAATGGCCGGTAATTATACTCTTACCGAAGCAGAGAAAAATTAACCGATACACTGAGATTGAAGATTAGCAACTGGGATTCGTTAATCGATAAAAATCGCTTAAATGATTAGCCTAGAGATCTACCCTTCGCTTCTTTTTGGCTTCCTCCGCTCGGCGGCGGCGAATTTCTTTTGGATCCAAGGTTAATGGTCGATAGATTTCTACTCGATCACCTTGCTGTAACTCATAAACATCCGCATCGGCAAGACCTTTACTACCCAACACCTGAGAGAAGATACCCACTTTACTGATATCCAGTTCAGGAAGCTTTTGTCGCAAATCAGATCTATCAATGGCCTGTAAAGCGGTCGTGCCGTAAGGCACTTTAAGTGAAATCAGAAATTGCCTGTCAGGCAACGCATAGGCCACCTCTACATTAATCATGGCGGCAGTCTCAGGCACTATTCTTTCCGTAGACTTTGTCCGCTCGGAGGCACAGAGAATCTACCAAATTATTGGCCACGCCAGCAAATAGATTAGAGGCCGCAAAACTTAAACTTCTACTACTGAAATCAAATTCCATATCTAACTCAACCTTACAGGCTTTTTCAGTTAACGCCGTAAATACCCAGTCACCACGGAAGGTCTTAAAAGGCCCATCTTCCAATGTCATCTTTATCGCCGAAGGAGCCTTTAAGTGATTGCGGGTCATCAAACTCAGACTTACTCCGGCCTTTTTTAAATCTAAGCGTGCAAGCATTGTCAGGTCAGTGTGTTCAAACACTTCTACCCCGTAACACCCCTCCATAAAGGACGGGTAATTAGATACGTCATTGACCAAATCATACATTGCCTGAGCAGAATGCATAACCAGTGCAGAACGCTTTATTTCACTCAAAATTCATTACCTTTTATGCAAAAAATTTGTCGTACACGCCCATTATAAATACCAGACCAATCGCAAAAGGCGCAATGTATTTAATGGTCAATTGCCATAACTGCATGACTCGCTCAGAGGTACCCAGCATCTCAAAATCAATCACTTCACGCTTGATCACGAAGCCAACAAACAGCGTAATCAGCAATCCACTGATCGGAAGCATAATGTTGGCGGTAAGAAAATCAAGGAAATCAAGAATGTGAACCCAGCGATCTTATACTCAGCCCAAATGTTAAACGAAAACACACTCCCTAAACCAAGAACCCAAGCAGTTCCAGCAATGACAAAATTCGCTTTGGTACGACCAATATGTTTTGCCTCCATCAACCAAGCAACGCAGGGTTCAAGTAACGAAATTGCTGAACTCCATGCGGCAATAGAAACCAATACAAAGAATACTGCGCCTATCAGCAGCCCTCCTGGCATACTACCAAAAGCGACCGGCAGGCTAATAAACATGAGTCCAGGCCCCGCGCTGGGCTCAATACCCGGGGTCGCAAACACAATAGAAAAGATGATTAATCCAGAAATAATCGCTACTGAACTATCAAAAAACGCCACTATAAGAATGGTTTTACCTATATTCGCATTCTGCGGCATATAAGCACCGTACGCCATGATCGCACCCATACCAATACTTAGCGTGAAAAATGCCTGACCCATGGCCTCAAGCACACCACGCCATGTTAGAGCCTCTAGATTAAAACTAAACAGAAAGTTGACGGCGGCCGAAAAGTTGCCTTCAATTACCGCAAACCCTAACAGCATCAACAGCATAATAAACAAAATAGGCATCAGTGTTTCTACGGCAATTCCAAGACCTTTCTTAACACCTCCCACAACGACGGCGACACAAAGACCCATAAAAATAGTTTGCCAAAAGATAAGTCGGCTCGGATCAGATAACAGGCTATTGAATGCAGCAGCCGCAGACTCACCATTGACACCCTGAAGCTCACCCGAGGAAATCAAAAATATGTAATCCATTGCCCAGCCAGCAATAACCGCATAAAAAGATAGAATCAGTAATCCTGCAAGAACCCCAAGCCATCCCACACAACGCCAAAGTGAATTGGCATTGCTATCTGCAACAGCTTCGTTCATAGAGTTGATTGGGCTTTGACGACCGTTCCGGCCAATTAATACTTCAGACATCATAACCGGCACGCCAATCAGCAATATACAACCAAGGTAAATCAAAACAAAGGCACCACCGCCATTACTACCTGCAACATAAGGAAATTTCCACATATTGCCCAACCCAACGGCTGAGCCTGTCGCTGCCATAATAAATGTCCACCGACTAGTCCAAGTGCCATGCATTCCTTTTTGTTGCAGTGCCATACGCTTCTCTCCAGTAATTCAGGTCAAATTGTACTCATTCAAAGACTAAGTACCTAATAAATGGCCAATGTATTTAGTTTGTAAAAGCAATTAGCAATAATTGATGAAAAAGACCCCGCGCCACGTATAATCAAGCTATGACTAAAAAGAAACCAAAGCAGCCCTCAAGTACAATTGCGCTGAACAAAAAAGTTAAACATGACTACTTCATCGAAGAGAAATTCGAGGCGGGTTTAGTGCTGCTCGGCTGGGAAGTTAAAAGTCTAAGGGAAAGCAAAGTTAACCTCACCGACACTTATGTGTTCGTGAGGGATGGTGAAGCTTGGTTAATCGGCACTAACATCACACCGCTGTTATCCGCCTCAACTCACTTCGTGACCGATGCTAAGCGAACACGTAAATTGCTGCTCAATCATCGTGAGTTACAGAAGCTTGAAGAAGGCGTTAACCAAAAAGGTCACACCGCTGTCTGCACGGCCTTGTACTGGAAAAATCATCTGATTAAATGTGAGATCGCACTGGCTAAAGGAAAAGCTAGCTATGACAAACGCATGGACGACAAAGAACGTGACTGGAATCGCCAAAAGCAGCGTCTTATGCGGCATTCCTGACCTCTAATGGGTACAGCACTTGCTACTTAGAGAGAACTGCAAAGTAAAGCGATACAAATAACCTTTGGCGTACAAAGGACATTACCATTAATAAACAACCAACCATAATAAATGTAGTAACCAACGGGCCCTCGCTGATGCTTGAGGGATTACAAATACTTTGGCGGCGGGATATTCGTTGGTTGGTTGTCATCCCGCTACTTATCAATATCTTCCTATTTGCTTCGGCGACAGGTTTTGCTGCTAATTGGCTTCAGAACTGGATTACCACCATCACCACGTCAGTACCCGATTGGTTGCAATGGCTCGCATGGATAATTTGGTTTTTGTTTGCGATATTGGCGTTAGCTATTTATGCCTTCACTTTCACTATTTTAGCTAACCTTATTGGGTCGCCGTTTTATGGGGTGATTGCCCAAAGGGTGATTGCCTCAGAAGTCGGCGATGACCAAAGTTATGTGTTGGCTGAGAGTGGTTTACTTAGCGGAGCGTGGGATAGTCTGATTCGAGAACTTCAGTTAATTGGCTATTTTTTGCCACGAACAGTGGTGGTTGGAATAGTAACTTTACTGCTAAGTGTTATTCCAGTACTAAACTTGTTGGCACCTATTCTGGCTGCCAGCTGGGCAGCGTGGTGTTTGTGTCTTCAATATTTAGATTACGCCGCGGATAGTGAACATATTACCTTTGCAGATTTACGCAACAAGGTCACCGCGAGCCGTTTAAGCTCAATGAGTTTTGGATTTACAGCAATGATTGCTTCTGCCGTCCCACTATTAAATCTACTTATGTTACCGGCGTCGGTGGTTGCCGGCAGCCTTCTATGGTGCCGACAACATCGGAACATTGACTAGGGCGCGGTTTCTTCCGGCGCTTCTGTTTTCGGCACTTCTACTTTGGACACGCTGACCGGCTTTTTCTTAGCGGGTGGCTTGGGCACTGCCACCGGTTGAATGAGATGCTCTTCGGGCATAAGGCACGGCAGTTTCATATCTAATAGCTTTTCTATGGGCTCTAAAAGAAAAGCATCGTCTTCGCAGGCAAAACTAATTGATATTCCCGTCTTGCCAGCACGGCCTGTACGGCCAATACGATGCACGTAATCTTCAGGTTCTTCTGGCAAGGTATAGTTAATAACGTGACTAACGCCGTCAACATGGATACCACGCCCTGCAACATCCGTCGCAACCATAACTTTCAAGGCACCTGACTTAAACGATTCCAGAGCTCTCATACGACGGTTCTGAGGTATCTCGCCAGACAATATTCCTACTTTAAAGCCCTGCTTTTTAAGTTTTTCATGAAGGGTGCGGCAAATATCTCTGCGATTGGCAAAGATCATGACGCTTTCAACGTTGTCGCCCAAAAGTATATTGTTTAAGACCGTAAACTTCTCTTTGGCAGTAGTAATCAATATTTGCTGATCAACGGTATCCGTAGCAACGCGCTCGGCACCCACTTCTACGGTGACTGGCCTGTCTGTCCAAGTTTCAGACAAACGCAGTACTTCAGGGGTGAAGGTGGCTGAGAATAAGAGTGACTGGCGATCTTCGCGCTTTGGTGTTAAATTTACTAAACGTCGGACCTGAGGAATAAACCCCATATCTAACATCCGATCAGCCTCATCTATTACTAGCACTTCTACACGATCAAGATAGATGTCTCGATTGTTTGCAAAGTCCAATAATCTACCCGGCGTGCCAACCAAAATATCGCAGTCATACTTTTTCATTTTCTGCAATTGCTTGCCATAGTCCATACCGCCTACCAGCGTATGCGCTGTTAGATTAGTATGTTTCAATAGTTGCGTAGCGTCATCACCGATCTGAATAGCAAGCTCACGAGTTGGCGCTAGAATGAGAGTTCGGGCTTCACCCACAAAACGCTCGTCATCTACCGGATGATTAATTAAGTCAGTAATCATGTTGATTAAAAATGCTGCAGTTTTCCCGGTACCCGTTTGCGCCTTACCAACAATGTCGTGCCCGTTAAGGGTATGCGGTAATGAGGCCGCTTGGATAGGTGTACAAAATTCAAAACCGGCATCTTGTATACCGCGCATCAGTTGCGGAGGCAAATCAAAGTCGTGAAATCTAGCCTTGCCTTCTTGAGGCTCAACCTTAAAGTGGGATATGTCCCAAGGTTTCGTATTGTGTCCGTTACGCTTGGCGGCCGGTTTCTTTTTCGGCACATCAACAGCTACAGAATTAGTGTCAGCAGATGGAGCAGTAGTTTCTTCAGTCAATTTAATCACGCAGTTTGGTTATCAATATTTTAAGGAGCAGCAGATCTAATATTCAACGCCCTTCTCGGGCGCGGAGTGTAGCAGAATTGTACCTTGCTCGCTGAGAATAATAGATGCGGATTGGAACACTCAAGCACAGTAAATTTTTCTTTCTTTGGTCGCCCTATTCAAGGACACTAGAAACTCATTATTAAAAGATAGTTTTATGTCCTTAGCACCCATCTCAAATCAGCCTTTGGCTGGAGCAAAAAGGCCAAGTTTCGCCGACAATGCGCGGTCTCTCATGCGTCTTGCCACCCCCTTGATTATGGGCCAGGTAGCTGTGGTCGGTATGACAGTGACAGATATTTATATCGCCGGACAGGTAGATGCCGATACGCTAGCTGCACTCCAATTAGGTGGCAGTGTCTGGTCGCTCATCAATCTCATGGTTATTGGCATTATGATTGCCAACAGTCCTATTATCGGTACTTTTTGGGGTGCCAGACAGTTTGACCGAGTACGGTTCCAATTTCAGCAAGCATTGTGGCTGGCTTTGCCAATAGGGTTGGTAGTTATTGGTGCGGTGCTGGCGGGTATATATGCACTAAGTTATCTCGATGTTTCAGACCGTGTTTATCACATTGCTAAAGGCTATCTATATCCCTTTTTGATTACTGGCTTCATGTTCCCTGCCTTCTTTGCTTTTCGTACTACTTTTGAGGGTATGGGCGATACTCGGCCGGTGCTTGTGTTTAATAGTGCGGCATTTATTCTCAACGGCATTCTTGATTATGCCTTCGTATTTGGTCATTTTGGTTTGCCTCGGCTCGGCGGCGTTGGGGCGGCATGGGCAACGGTAGTCGTAATGATTTTCTTGCTATGTTGTATGGCAATTTATGGTCGACGCTCTCAAACGATGAGAACAGTCAACCTTTACCAAAACTTCGCCCTACCTAATCTCACCAGTCTTGCCGAAACCCTTCGCCTAGGCATTCCCATTGCTCTAAATATTGCTGCCGAGTTTAGTTTTTTTGCGGTCATTCCATTTATGATTGCCCACCTTGGTGCTGAAGTTGTTGGTGCTCACGCTATCGCTATTAATATCGATTCTCTGGCTTTCATGGTGCCGCTGGGACTTGCTCAGGCACTCACTATTAAAGTTGCCCATGCACAGGGCAGTGGAAACCCTGGGGAGGCTAGAGCATTCTGCCTTGCTGGTTTCAAGCTGGTATTAATGCTTGGCTTGATGATGAGTGTGGCAAAAATAGTTTTCCGCCATGATATTGCTATGCTGTTTAGCTCGAATATTAACGTGCAGTTAATTACCGCTAATTTGTTCTTTTTTGCCGCAGCCTTGGGGGCTGTCGATTGTTTGCAAATGACGTGCAGTGGTGCACTTAGAGGCTATAAGGATACAAAAGTGCCATTAGTGATTCAGGTGATCGCGTTTTGGGTAATCGCCTTCCCAATTGCCTACAGCCTCGCATTAACTGATTTCTGGGGACCACCACTGGGTGTTTACGGATTCTGGATAGGAACGGTTATTGCCGCCAGCATAGCTGCCATATGCTTAATGGTACGTTGGAATTTAGTTTCAAAAACCGAAATTAGGTTGGCTAGCCAGCTTCAGGCAAGCAGCCCAAAGTAATACGCTCTAGTTCGTTAAAATCAGTCTTGGTTTCAATATTGATAAAACCCGCCGCTTTGAATAATTCTCTGACGGCACTGCCCTGTCGATAGCCATGCTCAACTAGCAACCAGCCGAGTGGATCTAAATATTTAATACTGTTACTAATCACTTCTCTTAAATCGTCTAACCCATCAAGACCGGACACGAGCGCTGAAGCTGGCTCAAAGCGCACATCGCCTTGGGTGAGATGTGGGTCATCAATTTCAATATACGGTGGATTACTAACAATCAAATGATAATTAGACAATCGTCCCAGCAGAGGCACCTGACTGAACCAATCACTTTGATAAACCATTACATTATCAATTTGGCAGTAGTGACTATTTAATTCTGCGAGTTTAACCGCCGCCGGTTCCGAATCTACTGCAGTTACCTGCCAGTTAGGCCGCTCCTTGGCAAGTGCTAGCGCAATTGCGCCAGTACCAGTACCAAGATCAAGGGTCCTACAATCTGCCGGCAACTTTAAGTCTAGCGCTGTCTCGACCAGCAATTCAGTTTCGGGCCGTGGGATCAATGTTTGAGGGGTTACTTTTAAATCGAGGCTCCAGAACCCTTGGCTACCAATAATAAAGGCAATAGGCTCACCGGTTAGGCGTCGCGCAAATAATTCTTCAAACCCCTTTAACTGCTCAGATAAGACCTCGTGCTCGGGCCAAGTCTTCAACCATGCTCGATCAACATCAAGGGCGTGACTCAACAGCAGTTCAATGTCTAAAACTGCCGTGTCGCTAATCTCTTTTAACTGATCAGCGCGCTTCAATAAGCTAATAACCGAATTAATGTTTATTTCCTTAAGGCTATTGGGATAGCTGAGCGAGCTGCTCGGCCTGAAACTCATTCACAAGCGGCTCAACAATTTCACTCAGCGAGCCTTCCATAATTTCACCCAGTTTATAGAGTGTCAGGTTAATTCTGTGGTCAGTGACCCGACCCTGCGGAAAATTATAGGTGCGAATACGCTCGGAGCGGTCACCACTGCCGACCAAGCTTTTACGCTGATCAGACTGCTCTTTCGCGACAGCTTCGTCTTGAGCTGAGGTTAATCTGGCTTGCAGCACTGACATGGCCTTAGCGCGGTTTTTATGCTGCGATCGCTCATCCTGACACTCAACCACCAAACCGGTAGGTAAATGCGTTAGGCGAATTGCTGAATCTGTTTTATTGATGTGCTGACCGCCAGATCCTGACGCCCGAAAGGTATCTACACGAAGATCACCTTTATTAATTTCGATGGCATCTTTTTCGTCAGCCTCCGCCATAATAGCGACTGTACACGCAGATGTGTGGATCCTACCCTGAGACTCGGTATCGGGGACCCTCTGAACCCTATGGGCACCCGATTCAAATTTAAGCTTAGAATAAACGCCCTGACCGACTATCCGGACAATAATTTCTTTGTAACCACCATGGTCGCCTTGATTCTCGCTAATCACTTCCACTTTCCAGCGATTTGACTCGGCAAACTTACTATACATACGAAACAAATCACCCGAAAAGATAGCGGCTTCGTCACCACCCGTTCCAGCCCGAATTTCTAAAAATACATTTTTTCCATCATTGGGATCTTTGGGTAACAGCAATCGCTGTAAGTCCACTTCCAGAGACTCTAATTGCGCCTGACCATCGCGAACTTCTTCATTCGCCATAGCCCGCATATCAGGATCAGAATCTTTGAGTAATAACTTTGCCTCATCAATATCGGATAATACCTCGAGAAAACTTTGGTAGGTTTTTACCACAGGTTCAAGCTCGGCATACTCTTTAGAAAGCTCGCGATACTTATTTTGATCACTGATTATTTCAGCATCACTCAAAAGCGCGCCGACCTCCTCATAGCGCTCTGCGAGCAGATCTAACTTACTCAAAATTGATGCTTTCATGCAGTTTTAAAGCCTAGGTTATTTTCGTGAATGAAGTATTAGCAGAAACTAGCTAATGCTTTTTGTTGGTCAGATCAAACAACTCATTAGCGACATTAATAGCATCATCTCGACCTTCTTCACCGGCCTTTTTAAGCTGAGCGGTCGGCTTGTGCAGCAGTTTATTGGTTAGATTGCGTGCTAATGTAGTAATCACATCAGCTGAATCTTTACCCTGTTGCAAAGATGCCATAGCTTTGTCTATCTCCGCATCGCGGATCAATTCAACACTATTGCGGAACGCTCTAATAGTATCAACAGCCGCCAAGGCACGATGCTGTTTTACCCAACTTTTAACTTCTTGGTTTATTATTTCAAGCGCCAGATCAGCAGCGCTACTTCGAGCTTTCATGTTGTCTTGCACGACCTCTTCAAGATCATCAACGGTATATAAATAGACATCTGGAAGCTCTTCTACCTCAGCCTCAATATCTCTTGGGACTGCAATATCAACCATGAAGAAGGGTTTGAATTTACGTTTTTTTAATGCCGACTCAACCGCACCTTTACCTAGAATTGGCAGCTGGCTGGCCGTGGAAGAAATAATGATATCTGCCTGGGGTAAAAAGTCAGGAATGTCTGCCAGTAAAATAGCATCTGCCGAATAAACTTCGGCGAGCTCTTGGGCGCGACTTAATGTTCTATTAGCCACCGTTATTTTACCGACGTTTTGATCCCGCAAATGCTTGGCAACCAAATCAATAGTCTCTCCAGCACCAATCAACAGAGCGTGGGCATCTTTTAAATTAGTAAAAATCTGCGCGGCCAAATTGACCGAGGCATAGGCAACCGAGACCGGGTTTTTACCAATCGCTGTTTCAGAGCGAACGCGCTTTGCCGCTGAAAAGGCCTGCTGAAACGCCTGATTGAGAAACGTCGATACAGTACCTGCTTCACGGCCCACAGAATAAGCCGACTTTATCTGTCCAAATATTTGTGGCTCACCTAATATGAGAGAATCAAGACCACCGGCAACACGCATCATGTGGGCTATCGCCTGCTCATCGCGATGACAATAATAACAACTCTGCAACTGGCTAATTTCAACACCCTTGATCATAGACAACCACGTCAACAATTGGATGTCTGAGGCATCACCAAACAAATAGACTTCGGTGCGATTACAGGTCGACAAAAGTGCTATTTCTTGCACATGAAGAATGGAGCGAGCGTCCTGTAAGACCTGGACTACTATTTCGGGCGCGAACGCGATTCGTCCGCGCAGATCCACAGAAGCCGATTTATGATTGATGCCAAAAGCTAATATTCCCATCGCTTTTAGAGAATAACCCTACTTTTCAAATCCTACCTACCCAACTATTTTTATCAAAATTCTATTATCGACCTCAATTTTACACAAGTATCCCTCTGTAATGCAGTTTTAACACAAAACATTTGATAAGAATGGCCTAAAAAGCACAGACTTATGAGATAGCAATTGTCTTACGACCAGATATCTATGAAAATAAACGAATGAAATCAAACTCAAAATTTATTATCGTCTTGCTCTTTAGCTTTCTGGCTAGCTGCGTCAGTCAACTGCCCTTGAGCGACAATGATTCATTAGTGCGAGAGGCTATCGAATCCAGCGCAGCGCTCGAAAAAGCAGATCTTCCACTTTCAAAGATCCCCAGTGAAACCCTTTATGATCTTCTGGTCGGCGATGTTGCACTGAGCCGGAGTCAATTTGATACAGCGTTGATTAAATATGCGCGTCAAGCGAGGGTGACCGAGGATAAAGAAGTCATTCAGTTAGCGTTACGTATTGCCGAGCACCTCAAAGATCAAACCATTCGTTTGGAAATGAGCTTGCTTTGGCTGGACATGGCGCCGGATGATCCTCAAGCGCGTCGCGCTGCTCTGGATACCTTAATGGATAGCGACAATGCTTTGGAAGCCCTAAGCCACGCTAGTTGGCTGTACCAACATCGCGATGATTTAGATGCTCTAATTTTTGTTTCTACGGCACCTCTCGAGTCCCCACAATCATTCGCTTTAATTATGGACCGCTTAACAACGTTGTCGTTAAGTGAAGACAAGACCGCAACTATTAAGTTTATCCAAGCGCTCTTTTACCAAAAGCATAGTCAAACCATTAAAGCTGAAATCAAGGTGCGAGAATTTTTAGTGCACAAACGCCAAGACCAACGTGGTCTGTTGCTGCTGGCGCAGCTGTTACATCAACAGGAGAAAAAGAATGAAGCCATAGAAGTCTTAGAAGAGGCTTTAAAAGATGATCCTTCAGCTCATAAGCTGCGCCTGCAATACGCGCGCTTTTTGGCCGTCGAATCTGTAGAAGAGGCCATCGTTCAATTTAACCTATTGCAGGCATCAGATCCCCAAGATCAAGAGGTTAACTTTTTACTGGGTCTGCTGCGACTGAGTCAAAACAAGCTTGATCTAGCCATTCCACTATTTCAACAAGCGTCAACAACACCCAATCTAAGGGCAAATGCACAGTACCATTTAGGCACCATTGCCGAACGGCAAAAGAGAGTTGTCGATGCGATAAATCACTACACTCAAGTTCGATTTGGGCGTAATTACATCGTTGCCGCATCAAGAGTAAGCATGCTTATAGCAGCACATCGAAATATCGACGAAGCTCGACAATATTTACAGCGACTTCGTTTTAGACAGCCGCAACAGGCTGTCAGCCTTTTACAAGTAGAGTCAAACCTTCTTATCAGTATTGAACAGCCAGCCCAGGCCTTGCAGATACTTTCAGTCGGACTAGACACTTTCCCAAATGATCCCGAGTTACTATATGCCCGATCAATGGTCGCAGAAAAACAAAATAATTTCGCCCTTGCTGAAAGTGATCTCAGAGCGCTGTTAGCGCTGGATGAAAATAATGCCACTATTCTAAATGCGCTGGGCTATACCATGGCATTGCACACTGATCGACAACAAGAAGCTTATGACCTTATTATTCGTGCGCACACTCTTAGTCCCGACAGTCCCTCTATTATCGATAGTTTAGGATGGGTTCTCTTTAAACTAGGTCGCAGTCAAGAGGCATTAAATTATCTCAATCAAGCCTATTCCATGGTACCTGATCCAGAAATAGCGGCGCATCTTGGCGAAGTATATTGGGTGTTGGGCAATAACATTCGAGCAATGGAAGTATGGTCTAAAACACTGGAGCAACGACCTAATCATAGCGCCGTCGTAAAGACTATGGTGCGCTTAGGTGCTTCTGTGGCGGTCCCATGAGAGACCTATTAATGGGATACTTTAAATGTTTCTTTGTCGTGATTTTTGTCAGTGGATGTACTTCACTGCCTATTAAAGTGACTCAACAAGATCTTGGAAAATACGATAGAGTCGATATCAGCCGAATCAATCACTGGGAAATCAGAGGTAAACTTGGCTTTAAATCAACCACTCAGGGTGGCAGCGCGTCTATCAGGTGGCTTCAACATAATACCAATTACAAAATAACACTGAGTGGTCCGTTTGCTTCGGGAAGAACTGTCATTACTGGTGATCATCAAATCGCCGAGATGAACAGCGGTGGTAAAACTTTTAGACACACCCCACAACAACTAACACTGCAAGTCACTGGCTTGAAATTACCGGTAGACTTAATAAGCTACTGGGTCAAAGGGCTTCCTTCCCCAAATACTAAAATCCCAAATAACTTATTGACCAATGCAAACGGCAGTGCCTCAAGCTTTCAACAAAATAATTGGCAATTATCATTTTCTAATTATCGCTTGACTGATAAAGGATATTTACCCCAAAAAATAATTGGTCGCCAGGGCGAACAAACCTTTAAACTAGTGGTAGCCCAATGGATTTTTTTAGACTCTTAAAATGACTGTATCTACAGAACCTATGCCAAGTCTTAGCTTGCCCTCACCGGCCAAAATTAATCTATTTCTACACATCACCGGTCAGCGCGACAACGGTTATCACGATCTACAAACTATTTTTCAGTTGCTTGATTTTGGCGACAATCTCACTTTTTATCCCAATGAGTCCGGAAAAATACATTTAAACGGTAATATCGATGG
>Ga0115001_10001294_pt1 | contig 19268 bp, 14 predicted proteins | sample ArcticOcean_MG_C_12_FD_89869 | JGI IMG/M metagenome (GOLD analysis project Ga0115001, IMG submission 89869) | Marine microbial communities from western Arctic Ocean - ArcticOcean_MG_CB8_130 | ecosystem: Environmental > Aquatic > Marine > Oceanic | place: Arctic Ocean: Canada Basin | collected... | reverse complement strand
ATTTTTTATTATTTATACTCGTTTTAAACTTCTAATTTTGAGTCCTCTTCCATTGTCATTAGATGATTGTACGGCTCTTATTCCGCTACCATCTTTTGAAACGCTTTGTTGAGATTGTCTAATGTCCATATTAATGTTTTTTGATTTTTTAGAAACATTATCTACAGCATCAGAAACCCCTTGGTCATAAAAAAACTTAGCATATTTGTCTGGATTCATTGCCATTGACAATGCTTTATGGTAGCCAGATGCATCCTTCATTAAACCATCGTTATCCATGTATTTATTTAAAAATGTATTTACATCGGACTGACGATTTTTTAATTCTGTAGCATCTCCAGGTTTATAGGTAAAATCTTTTTCTCCAACCTTGAACTCAAAACCTTTAAATTCGTTGTTAAAAACCTCATCGGTTTTCTTGAGAAAGTAATCATACCTTTTTGCGTTTGCTTCTTTAGCAGTGTTAGATTCCTCTATGTAACTCTTATAAGCTGTCAAACTTTCTTTGTCTGTCTCAGATAACCCACCCCCACTTGACTCAAGAGGAGCTTTATATTTATCTTTCTGGTCATCGAAATATTTCTTCGCTTTCGCAAGTTCTCTTTTTTTAGCTAGTTTTAATTTTTTAATAGCTTTTGGTTCGTCTAAATCTTCTTCATAACCAAAGTTATCATCAATTAAATCTTGAACATCTATCGCGTCTAAACCATCTTCAGTCGCTCCATAATATTCAGCTAGTAGTTGATCAGAATCCATGGCATTAAAATCTTTTTGTAATTTATAAAAATCTTCAATACCTCGGCCTGTTTCTTTTTTATACTTTAGATATGCTGAAACATCTTCAGGTAAATCGTCATTGTCTTTTGTTTGCGCAAACAATTCATCTACTGAAGATATGTCTTTATCATATCTTTTTTTTATATATGTAAGAACGTCTTCGTCATTTAACTCTGACGATGGAGTTTGTTTTTCTTCTACAATATTTTCTTCTGCTACTGGAGTTTCCTCGCTAACAGGAGTTTCTACTGATTCTGTTTTGTTAGCACTTGTTGCATTTTCATATTTCTCTTCATGTTTTGCAAGTAACTCTTGTTCAATTTGTTGTATTGACTTTTCTTCTTTTGTAACTTCCTTTACTTTAATTTCCATTTTATTTAATTTTATTTATACAAAGTTAGTGTAATTTTATTTATTTATCTTGGGTCAAATTCAGCCATATCAAACCCATCTAAGCTGTCTTCATTAGACTCAAAAGTAATAGGTGGTAAATTATTTTTTCTTTGAGTTATCATTTGAGATTGCTGTGTAGACTGTTGAGTAATTCTTTTATCTTTAGCCTGCTCTCTATTCTGTTCTCTATTGTTTATAGATTGTTCGTCCATGCCTTTTAATTGCATTTGGAATTGGAACTCTGTCAACATTAACTGTTCTTTTAATGCAGCCTCGTTTTTAAGTTTCTCTATTTCAAATCCTATTTCAGCTTGTTTTACTTGCATCTTAGACTGAGTCTCCATTTGAATTTTTTGCATAGCCATTTGTGCAGCTGCTTGTTGTGATTGCATATTGTTCTGCTGTTGCATTTGCATCTCCTGTGCTTTTTGCTGCTGCTCTTGTTTTTGTTTTTGCTTACGCTTAACTTTTAAAAGTTGATTAGCCATTTTGATATTTTTAATTTCTCTTATATCAATTGCATCTTCTAAGTCTATTCCTCCTTTTGATAAAGCTACCTGAATGTTTTGTTCTAACATAGCTTTTTGTTCTTCATCTGGAGACATTTCTATAAATATACCAAAGTCATATAGGTATAAATTTTTAACATCATCTAAAATTCCTACATTGTATTTTCCAATTTGCATTGCAAACTCATCAGCAAAATCAGAATATTCTAATACATCCGCTGTTCTTATTGACAATGCTTCTGCTAAAGTTTTAGTTAAATATAAACTAGACTCTAAAATATGTCGAGTTGCTGTATTTGAATTTAAAGCAGCTAATTTTTGAACACCAACTAATGAGTATGCGTCAGGTGTAGATCCGTCTCTAGCCTCATTAAGACCAGTTACTTGCCTAATCATATCCATGTAATGATTATAGTTTCCAATAAGCATTTGCATTTTTTGTGACCCGCTAGACGAAGTAAGCTGAGTAATTGGAACTCTTGCATTATTAAACTCTCCGTCTTGAGTGTAACTTCTTCCAACTACACTACCTGTTTGAAAGTAAAGCCTTAAAGCATCAGATGGATCATAAGCGTTTCCAGTTCCTAAATCAACCTCATTCATTCCATCAGCATCTATAAAGACACCATCAGGCACTACCTTAGAAATAACTTGTTGTAACTTTAAATGTGTAAGCTGAATTAAATCAGCAAAAGGAATCATTCTTCTAACTAATGATTCTATATTTCCTTTGTACATTCTTGGTGCAGTTGCAACATAATTAGGCATAGCGTGCTGACTTGCTGACTGAGGACGTACCATGTTTTTAGCTAACTCCCATTTTAAAAGAATGTTAGTACCCATAACCATAACTCCTTCATACCAAACATCTATTCTTTTTTCTATTCTTTCAAAGTTTCCTTCGTCCATCATTTCTTGTGGAGGATTAAACTCATCGTCTTTTGCAACTGTAGTGTAATTACCGTCAGCTGTTTGTTTTTTCTTATACACAAAACTTTGAGTTGACTTGTAGTTAAAATACATTAAAGTAACAGTGTCTTTAGAAAACAAACTGTTCTCATACATTTGTGCTACATTATAATAATCATACCATGATTGGCTGTATTTAGATATCTCAGCCATATCATCTTGAGTTAAATCTGGATTAATTTTTATAACTTCAGTAATAGGAATAGTTTTAATTTCTCCCCAATAAAAACAATCTTTGAAATAAGGATCTTCTGTGTAACTATATACAACATTAGCAGGGTCAACATATTGAATATCAATTCCGCTACCTAATAAAAACTGATGTTTACATACAGATATACCAATAGTCATTAAGTCCATGTCACATCTTTTACGAACTTGATCATAATGATTTTCTTCTAACAAAGTGTTAATTGCTGTTTCATTTGCTATCTCAACAGCTGGCTTGTAATTCATTTGCATATACAGCTCCAATTCTAAATCACCTTCTGGCAACTCTTCTGGATTAACTTGAAAAACATCCATCCCAAAATCTTTTTCTATCTGCTTAAATAACGGTTTTGCTATTACATTAGTCTCAATCATCTGCTGAAACTCTCCTCTTTTCTCAGAAGACATAGCGTCTTGTGCGTATGCTTTTACCTTAAACAAACGATCGCTCATTCCATTAACCACAATGTCTACAAACTTTGGAATAATTGGAACAGGTGTCCAATCTAAATTTAAATATGATAAGTCTCCGTCTACAGCTAATTCGTTTTTATATTTAGCAACAGACTGCTCGCCTCTAGCATATAATCTTAAACGATTGAACTCTAACCATTGACTATAAAACCTGCATTGATTTACTCCTTCTTTTCTAAACCATTCGTACTGAATTGCCTGGCCTACTACTAATCCAAACTCTTTAGTTTTTTTTTCTGAATCAGGCGCAAATTGGTCAGGAAATGTTGCTGATTTAATATCTATAGAAACTTTTTCCATTATCTTATTATTTGACTTAGGGAACTCTTATTGTTATATCTTGCAAAGTTAATACTTATTTTTGAATTTTGTTTAGTCGGTGTGTATAGATGCTTTTGATTAGCCATTATAGCTAAACCTGAACTTATAGCAGCATCAAACTTAGTTCTATTACTAATATCAAACTTTGCCCAATCCTCTAATGTACGTTGAAAAAACATATCTCCCATATCATCTGAATCTCTATACGTTCCACTAAAGTCTAAACCAATGTATTTTTCTATGTAAGATTCAATAGCTGATGCGTGAGACTGCTTAACATCTTCAGATGTATTAGGAATACCACCTAACTCTCTTTCAGTTTTAGATAGTTTGTTAAATCTTTTGTCGGGCCTATTCATACTAAAACCCCTATACCCTCTATTCTTAAAATGATACAATAATCTTGGTTTATTATTTTCACATAAAATTGGCATTCCGTAAAAAACGCAAGCCATTAATACTTCTTCAAAAAATATTTCTGCTGTTTGTGGTCGAGCAATGTACTCTAAAAAAAAGTGATTAGGAGGAACTTCTTCCATACTAAACTTTGTCAAGCCATGCAAAGACCCATTAGATCCTTTACCCACTACAACCCCAGAAATATCATACGAGTCACACCCAAAAGTTCCTAAATGTTCGTTACCTGGAAACTTGTTTCCGTTTTTAACAATAACATTATTTTGTAGTTGTGCTCCTGGAGTCCAAGTTACTAAAAATCTACCACTTTTATTTGGGTTAAATATAACCTTAGTGTCTTTAATTCCGTTCGCCCAAGAAAATGATCCTCTAGTTGCGTGTTGTCCTATAATTAAAGAATCATTATAATCTATTTGTTGATATATTTTTGTTAAATTAAATAATGACTGCTTACTTTCATCTCTAAATGCATGAGACTCTGTTCTAGGAAACTGTCTGTAAAATTCATTTAATGCATCAGGATCTTGAGACAATGAGTCTACTTCATTTGTCCAATAATTTATAGCGCCAGTAGTAATTTTTTCGCCATCAATTCCCATAATTGGTTTTTCTGGAGTCTCTAAAACTGGCATACCATATCTATCTATATACCCCTCAAAATTCCATTCCATAGGAATAAACAAATTGTATAATCCTGATTTAGTTTGTCCATTTGAATTTCTTTTTCCACCATCTGAATCTTCAAATAATGATTTAAAATTCTTTCCCCCTTTGTCTAAAGCATTTGATGTAGACCCCATCATACATTTTCCAATAACTTTACTACCTAAACGCAAACAAGTTTTTGTTACCCTCCAGTTATTTAAAATATTTTCAGGTCGTTCCCATTTTCCACTTTCATCATGTAATAAATATTGTAGCTTCTCACCATCATAAGAGTTATCTGAAGTGTTTTTCCAGTCAATAGTTGTGTCTAGTCCGTCAAGCTCCTCATTACCAATGTCATACATATTTTTTTTAGTAATCTTAGATGCAGGAACCCTATAAGCTAATTCAGTCTTTGGCTTATCCATACCATCTTGAATAGGTTTAAAAAAGAAAGGGTAATTGTTAGATATAGGAACAACTTTATCTGTAAACATTTTTTTTGCATCCGCTCCTGTTTTAGAAAGTATTCCAATACGAGCATCTCTTGTTATAGTAGCCTGGTTAACTCCTTCGCAAGAACTCATAAAAGAAAACCCTGAACGTCTAATTTTTAAATAACACATTCCAAAACTTCTTTTGTCTGCCTTACAGGCCTCCCAAAATAAATAAAAAATTCTATTTGCTTCTCTAAAGTCAGGATGCCCTACATCAATTTTTGTCCACTGCAAATACATATAATGAGTTCCAGTAATATATGTTGGAGCTCCATTGTTTTTAAACCAATGTCCTTGTTCTCTTTTGTCAAATTCACTTTCTATATAGTCTACCCATTGACTTTTAAAATTAGGCGGTGCTTCATGCCATTGAAATATAGTTTGTATTCTTTTTAAAACTTTAGGAATTTCTTTTGATTCCCAAACTTGATTTTCTTTTTTCTTATCGTCATTTTCAAACTTATCAGGATGTTTTGGCAATCCTATTTTTACATTACTTATTTCATAAACCTCTCCTAAAGTTCCGTCTTTAGAAATAATTATAAGATCATATTTTTCATTATAACCGTAAAGCCAAGTCTTAGCTCTATTTTTTGTAGCCATTACATTTTTAGGAATGTAATTTTTTACAACAGTATAAATATTATTTTGACCTTGACTCTGCAAATCCTTTTGGTGTTTGTGTTTTGTTTTCTATATGATTACCTTCTAATAAGTTTTTTTCTTCTTCTATTTTTTTTATGATTTCAAAAGCATCCATAATGCATAATTTTTTTGTAGCTGCTGCGTTTTTTAATCTATCAGCAGCTAACTCATCTTCAGAATCAAATTTAATTATATCTTCTCTTGCAACTTTTATTAATTGACTAACTGCTTTTTTACCAGCATCTATTATTTGCATTTTTAATTCTTTACTATCCATTTTGCAATATTGTTGTTATATTATTTGTAAACATTCTGTAAAGTAATTCATCCTCTACAGTAAATTCATATTCACTTTCTGGTGTAAATATAATAGTATCTCCCACAGAAACACCTAGACTTACTAGCTCATCATTAATATATTTAATAGTTCCTTGTAGTCTTTCGTATTTACCACCCTTTTCTAAAAAACAATCTTTTGGTTTTATGGGCTTAATAAAACAATACTTGCCATGTGCTTTCCAAATATTATTGTGTTTGTATAAAAAAAATTGATCTGGATCTACAAAAAATAAGTTGTCTTTAAAAAAACTTTTACCGCTTTTTCTTCTGCCATACATATCGTTATAAAATTTAAAAACGTTATGATGAACTAATAAAATATCTTCTTTTTCTATTTCTCCTTTATATCCTAAAGGTAATTCTTTAACAACGCCATACCTGTTAGAAGCCATGTGGTCTTCTTCAGATACACTTGTAATGAAATCTAAGTCATTAATTTTTTTTATATTATCGTATCTCCTATTATTAACAGGCTCTACAATAAACGAGTGTACCGACCTCATTAAAAATTAATATTGTATTCTAAAGTAATTGGAAGGGTAAACATAAATTCTTTCCAAATAACAACCTCTTCGTTTTTAATAACCCAAAGTTTATATGATTGCGATTCTTCGCTAGCTTGTATTAAGTGTATTTTATAGTCACCTCCTAAAACTAATTGATTTACTATATAGTGCATTGAACCTGACTTATAATCAGATCCAATAGAAATTTTTCTAATATCCATTTTATTTTATTTTTCCTCTACTAAACCTTTATTAATCTCAGCTGTTATTTCTTCTACAATAGCAAGTGTGCTTATTGGTAAAGAATTTAATAGTCGGTTAATATTTTTAATAGAGTCTTCATTTAATTCTACTTTCATTTAATTTAATTTTATGCAAGATACATTGGAATCTTATAATCTGTTCCATTTATTTTTATTGTCCATGTTGTAGTAGTTATTCCTGGTGGCGCAACAGTTATAGTACCTACGGCATTTGTAGATGATCCAATAGCAAACTGATTTGCATCAGTTGTAGTTGCCCCAGCACCTAATGCTACGCCTCCTAAAAATTTAGATGAGGCTGCATTACCAATAGCAATACCATCGTCTTTTGATCCTCCTGCATCTCCTGCTGTTGCATCAGTACCTATTGCAATAGAGTCAGAACCTTCAGCTAACGATCTTGATCCAATAGCAACTGTACCGCCGCTTATAGTTGATCCAGTTGTTCCTGCGGATCTATAACCAATAGCAATATTTCCCTGTCCAGATCTAGTTATATTTTGGTAAACACTAGCATCACCTTCAGACTCGACTCCTATTGCAATACCATATATAGAGGTATTATAAGTTTCTGTTTCTATAGTTGAATTACCTATAGAAGAACGGGAGCCTATAGCTATTTGTCCTTCTCTTGCACTAGCACCTCCATTAGCCATAGCGGAATCACCTATAACTACATGATTTCTACTATTTCCACTAGAACGGAAATTATTATTACCTTTAGCACAATTAGCACCGATATATATACCGTTACCCTCGCCTGAAGTAGCTGTTGATGCTTTAAACTTTTTTGCACTATGTCCTATTGCAACGTCACCTAAATTTTGTTCATGCTTAAAAGTAGCGTCTCCTAACATTGCAGATCCACCAATTATAACTCTTGATTGACTATTAATTTGTGCAGGATCATTTGTAGGATTACTTAAATATCTACCCGCAAGACCTCCAATTATAATATCGCCAGCTGGTAATGCGTTCTGAGCAGCAAGATTTCCTATAACTACATTACCACTTGCACCAGTTGAAGTTTCAAGAGACTTTCGCCCAATAGCAATATTAAGTGAACCTGTTTGATTATTAAAATTGGCTCGTTCTCCTATACTTGTATTTTGAAATCCTGTAGTTAATGATAGGTTAGCATCCTGACCTATCCCTATATTATCCTCACAAAGCACATCAGAATAGTCCCAGTTAGTACCTCTTGCCCCTATTTTTATATTAGTTGTTGTATTTGACACTAACCCAAGAGTATGTCCTCCCATAACCAAAAGGCTAATACCATTGAAGGGTTGTAATGCTCCTACTGTTCCAGCCCCTATTTTTAAAATTGGATCAGTAAAAGTACCAACTCCTGTAGATACTATTTCTTCAATATCACTAGAATATAATGTTATGTTGTTTTCAAAACGTCCTAAGTTTCGTATATCAAAATTTGAAGATGTAGAATATACATCTTTTCCTGACAATCCCCTCCATGTTGTTGTTACTGTTTCTGTTGTACCAACAGACGCAACTGTTAGAGCTGCTAAAGAAGTTCCAAAGTTTACCGTAAGAATATCTCCTACTGTCCAGTCTTTACCGCCACCATATACCGAAGCACCTGTTATACCACCCGTTGCGTCTACACTTATAACTCTTACTATAAGTCCTGTAGCTGAACCGATTGTAACAACTTGCGCTGTTGTAGGGTAATAGTTATTTGCAACATATCCTGCGCCTGATCCAGATACAAATGTTACAGTTAAAGCATTGTTAGTTCCAACTACTGAATTTGCATTTCCAGCTGATGTTAAAGTTGTTCCAGTAGCATTTATAGTAATTGTTCTTGTTCCTGCTGTGCTTACTGTGTCAATGCCAGTTCCTCCAACTATATTTACTGTCTCTCCATCTAAAACTGTGGCAGTACCACCCGTATCTCCTGTGAGATCCCAAGAAGTCATATTACCTCCACCTGTCTGAGCAACCCATTCCATGTAACCACCTCCTGTGCTATTGTAAGCTAAAACTTGTCCTGCGGTCGCTACTGATGGCGCTGCCGTTGTTCCTAAAACAAATGCATTATTTGTAGTTCCGTTTCCGTTTTGTATTGTTAAAGCTGTGTTTAGTAAAGTTGCTCCAACTGTTGCAACTGCCTGTATAGTAGGCGTTTCTGTGCTTAATGTTATTCCTAGACCACTAACAGCAGATGTTGTTCTTAAGTATGTAGATGTTGCAGCTTGTTCTGAGAATGTAAATGACCCACTTGTAGTAATTGCCGTTCCAACCGTAGCTGTTGAGTCTGTTAAAGATATACTTTGTACACTTCCAGTACCAGAACCAGTAACAGATAATTCTATATTATTATTACCAGCGTTATTAAATACCGCATTACCACCACCTTGTAATGTAAAAAAGCTAGAATTGACTCCATCTGAATTTGTAATAACCATTGCACTACCTATGTTGGTTACTGTTATATCCCAATCAGCTCCTTTAGGTTTTGAGAATTTTCCTGTTTGATCGTAAAAAGTTCCTGTCGCTATATCGTCTACCTCAATAATACAATTATTATCTGATCCTACTTGAGTTATTTGAAATTTGTCTCCAGCCGCATAACCTGATCCTCCTGAAACAAAAGCTAAATTAGCTAAAGTAATACTTCCAGCAACCGTACTAATAATAGTAACTACTATTCCAGATCCCGAACCTACTGTCGCAACAGTTGCTAGGCCAGATCCTATTGAATAATTGGTTCCTGTTACATCGTCTACATAAAAAGCTTGAGTCAGTCCACCTGGGCCTGTTGTAATCTGTCCTGTTGTAACTAAAGCAGTAGATAAAGATGGAGTTGATGGAGTTGACACATCTACTGACATATCTAAATAAGTTGTGTCAGTTACATTTACCGCCGTTACAGTTCCAGTTCCTGCGGACACCCATGTTGGAAACCCTCCTGGGCCTCCTGATGAAAGCACTTGCCCTAAAATTCCTCTATCCCCATTTAGCTGTATGTATGCATTTGAACCTAATAACAATCCTCCTCCCTGAATAGTAATATTTCCAGTTAGAGTCATGTTTTGTGTAGCTGTATTTCCGTTATCTAATACTTGCTGTAAAGTAGCGCTTGATCCTGATATTGTTTGCCATGATGGAGTTATAAAAGGCCCATTAGAAACTAAAGCCTGACCTGACGTTCCCGCACTTCCTCCTAAAAGTATTTGATTATTAGCTCCTGCTAAACTAATTGAGCCTTGAGACATTATAATTCTTCCGTATGTTGCAGATGATGTTGGGGTTCCGTTTCCGTTTAAATTTATTACTCCTTGACCCGTTATAGTGTTGGTTGATGTAAGGCTTATTCCGCCCGTTCCTGTAAATACAATACTACTGTCTAATAATGTATTTCCTGTATCCACTACTTGTTGTAAGGTAGGCGATGTAATTGTTGATGCACTTGACCATTGCATTCCTGTTGCGGTTGCGCTTAAAAATTGTCCTGCTGTTCCCGCCGCACTATTTATAAGTATTTTTGATGTTGTGCTAAAATCTACTGGTACACCGTCATCAATAGTTACAGTATTATAAAACCTAGATAGTCCTCTTACATTTAAATAAGATGTTCCATTTAAGTCTAATCCTCCTCCAGTGTTAAAAGTAAATATACCTGTTAAAACAGGATTTGCTGTTGCTATCGGGCTTATAGCTAATGTATCATTCCAAGACTGAGTTGCTCCTGTCGCATTAACCCATGCTAAACCAGTTCCCGTAGAACTTAATACTTGCCCAGCCGAACCATGGCTGCCTAGACCTCCAGCCGATATAGTAGTTGGAAATATATCTATTACTGATATACTAGACCCTAACGCTGAGGCGTTACCATTTAGTTCAATATTAAGTAATGAGGTATTCCCCACACCTAATACTGAATCTAAATCTTGGTTTACTGCTACTCCACCCCCTAATGCTCCGACTAGAAATGTTACCGTCTTATTGTTATCATTAACGTCAGTTCCAATTATTAAGTCACTTGTGGAAGGCGTTACTGTTGGGTAAGCGGTAGTATTTTTTATTTTAGCCATAGGGGATCATTTTTATTTTACTTGTTCTAACTTAGCTTCTTCTTTTTCTTTTTCAGTAACTTCTCCGTTCTCTAAATTAATAACAGCATCCTTACCGTATATTTCCATAAGCTTAACTTCTTGAACAGCAAATTTTTGTTTTACATCTGCTACTTTTTCCATAAGCTGGTGTTGCTGTAGAACAGTATCTCCTAGCTGCATTTTTACAGTATTAAATTCCTGCTGTAATCCCTGCAATAATGTTAATTCTTCTTCTGAAAGATTTTTTACTTTTTTATCCATTTGATTATATTTTTAAGATTATTAATTTAACAAAGATACATATTTTTTTTAAAATAATTATTATGGAACGTTGGTACTCCAAGTAGGTGTATTTACTCCTGCACCAGTAAACTGACCATTGTCACTATCAGTATAAGAAGTTCCAGTTCCTTCGTTAAATCTCCACCATGCTATTAATTTAGCTGAATTAGTATAGTTACCAGCGTTAGTGCTTAAGTCTATTGGTGTTCCACTATTATATACGGCAGCTAAATTACTTGTTGTTAGTGCCTGAGCCCAAACAGCTGTGTTGTTTATTTGTCCTGAATAAAAGTTTTGAGCAGAAGTTCTTATTTGAGCGCCTATTTGTGATGTGCCTGTGTAGGCTAAATTCATGTTTTGATTTCCTGAAAGTGCTCCAATGTTTTGCTCAACACCGTTAATATATATTTTCCAACTTGTACGAGTCATAGGTGACCCCATTGATCCTATTGGAAATACCGCTGCTATATGTTTCCATGAATTATTTGGTATTGTTGATGATGTTCTTATAGAGTTCCTGTTGTTTGTTCCTGCTCCTGGTGTTGAACCATTTAATCCCATAACATGAACCACTACATATCTACTGGTGTTTACATTTATTTTTAAACCATAATAATTATTAGTTCCACTTTGACCTAAATTAATAACATAGTCTGTTGGTGATCCCGTAGGAAAATAAACCCATGCGCTCATAGTAAATCCAGTGGTGTTTATAGATGATTGCGTTGGCTGTAAAACTGAATTAGTTAAAGTCCCTAAATTAACATATTGATTAGTTCCGTTTAAACTTAAAGAATAGTCTGTAGCAAAACCTGAAGGAGCGTCTACTGTATTTATTTGATCAATACCAGCTACTGGAATTGTATTTATTTCATCAATCCCTGAATACAATATCGTGTTTAATTTTGATATTGCCATATTAATCTAATTCAATAAATGTATTGTCTGGGTGAAAAAATATTTGACCGTTAGAAGAATCAAGCGATGTTGCTACTATTCTTACAACATCTTGTGATCCTGATGGTGGCTCGTAATACATTTGTCCTTCTGTTGGGGATAAATATAATATATCACCATCAGCTAAAGCAGGATTATAACTTAAAGTATACATTCCTCTTGTAAGCATTCCTGCCGCTAGTGTTGTTCCAAGAGCTATAGCTAGTAAACCCTGAGATTTTGATACAAAGTCTGCATCTGTAGCAGCCCAGTCACCGCCGACATAATTATACAGTTTTCCTTGTGCTAGTGTTCCAGCACTACCAAAATAAACTACTTCTCCTTGATAACTATGATCTTGAACTGCTGTTTTATTTAATTGAGTATTAGCGTTCCAAGTTCCTTTTGATACACCACCAGTCGTTGATGTTGATGCAGCAGTCTGTGTTATATTGGCTTGAACTAAATTTACTGTTGGATTTACTGTTGTTGATCCTGAAATAAATAGAGGATTACCAACCGCTCCACCAGTAGTAGGATTTGCAGCTGAAACCGAAGTAACAGTTCCAGAGCTTGTCGAAACTGTAGTCCAGGCCAATCCAGTAGAAACGCTTTTTAAAAACTTTCCTACACCAGAATCACCGTCTACTTGAATATTTGAAGTGGCTGAAAGTAAAATATCTCCACCCGACTCCATATCTATATCGCTATTTGCAACTATAGGGTTAGAAAAAGTTTTGTCTCCAGATATTGTCTGTGTGTTGTTTGTAAGAACCACTGTACTATCTACAGATATAGTTCCTGCTCCTATAATCGTTCCACCAGTTAATCCAGTTCCAGTACCTACTGAAGTTACTGTTCCATTATTAGAAGCATTAAAAGTAATTGTACTTGCACCAGACTGATTAAGAGTAAAAGATCCACCTCCTGTTAATCCTGTTCCAGCAGATAGTGTAATTGTTGGATTGTTTGCTGAAGAAGGAATTTGTGGAAAAGTAATAAGATTTCCCGCTCCATTAACATACTGAGATGAGGTTCCTTGCATATCAATAGCCAAAGTTCCACTTGAACCTATTGGAGTTCCGCTAACGGAAAAAGCATTACCTGTATGAGATATTCCTACCTCAGTAACAGTTCCTTGCGGATTACCAAAAGATGTAGTTAAAGTACCACCATCTTGTTGTGTAAGTGTTAGTGTTATTGTAGAAGAGCCTGAGTCAGTAAAATTTGTAATCATGTTGTCATAGGCAGAATTAGACTCTGTTGATCCACCACCACTCCATGTTACAGCCCCAGCTACCGTTAAAGCATCTGTTGCGTTATTATATGTTAATCCTGCATCGCTTGATAAAGAACTTGTTCCACTCCAAAAAGCTAATCTTGTTGAAACTCCAGTTCCTGTTACGGTACCTGTAGTTGTAGAATAATTTGCTCCGTTAGTTAACTGACTATTGTCTGTTATATCATTAGTTATGGTAACAGTGTTAGATGATCGTGAAGTGGTTATATTTGTACCTCCAGCAATATCAACAGTTTCTCCTTGATCAATCTGAGCCGATCCTCCACTATCTCCAGTTAAATTCCAGCTTGACATTGTGCCTCCTGAGTTATCAAACGGTAAATCACTTACATTTCCAAATTGTATATCATCATTTCCTACATCACTATATATTATCTTATCTGTTGATTGTATAGCTGTACCAGTGGCGTCTACACTTCCTAATATAAAATTGTCTGTACCTGCATAGTCCATTGTAACTGTTATAGTCTCAGCAACAGACTGGTCAGTTGTAAAGTTACCAGAAGCACCAGCATTTATACGAATACCATCAGCACCAGCAATGGTAATAGTTGCATTGTTTGCTGCCGCAGGTATTGTGTTGCTTGAAGCAGACGTTATATGTCCCGATGCATTTACTGCAATAGTTGCCGCAGTATAAGATGCAGCGGTTACTCCTGAATTATCATGAGTTACAGATATAGTTGTAGCGCCTGATTGGTTGGCGGTAAATGTTCCTGACCCACCTAAAACACCAGTGCCCTGAACCGTTAATGTACCATTTCCAACCGTAGGTATAGTTTGAAGCGTTGTTAAATTACCAGCCCCATTTATATATTGAGTATTATTACCTGCAAAATCAAAAGCTAAGGATGCTGCTGTAGTAGAATTTGTAACAGTTACATCTAAAGCGTCTCCAGCTGTTGATGCTGCTACACTTGTTACCGTTCCATCTCCTGTTCCAGCGCCTATATCACTTCTTACTTCAGCACCTGTTCTGAATTTAACAACACCACTAGCAGACACTAAAAACACATCCGTATCTGTACCAGCATTAGTTATATTATTAATTGTTGCGGTTCCAGCCATTTCAACATTACCGCTTGATATATCAACTTTAAAATTATCATAATCAGTAATCGTTTCGCCTATTGAAAACTTATTGTCTTTAGAAATTAAATGTGTGTCTGTATTGTCATCTATAAGTCTTATAAAAGCCTTATCATCTGTGCTTTGAAATATTGCTACTTGATTTGCACTACCTGTGTTAACGTCAAGAAGACCATCTATATTTGCAGCGCCATTTACATCTAGCGTAGTAGATTCTAACTCGCCATTTATAAGAACACCGTAAGATTTAGTTGTAAGTTTTACAGAGTCATTTGCATATAATTCTATTTTACTATCACCGACTGCTGAGTATAACCATACCAACCCCTTATCACCCGTCCCAGGTGTAATGTTACCACTAACCATTGTTGTTTTAAGTGCTTGTAGTCTAAATTCTTGAGTTTCAAAAAATACAGGCTTATCATCAACTCCGCTTGAACGTAAAGTTGAAATTACATTAAACTTAGAAACTCCAGCAAGTGCTTCATGAAAAAATTTAAAATCCCCTGGATCTGGAGAACTTTGATTTCCTCCAAAACTTATGTATACATTGTCATCCGCATTTGAATTTGCAGTCCAATTTGCCATTTATAATTATTTTTAACAAATATACGAATTAAATTAAAAGCGTTTTGCTAATAATCTAATTCGTATATGTAGTTTTTATTAAAGTATTTCTGTAATCAACACTCTAACCTCGTTAGTTCCTAAAGGCTCTACCGTTGATAGTGTTACTACACTTGTAGATGTTCTGTCAACCTGTAATTCTACATTGTCATAAGGAGATTCATTTCTGTAACACTGAACCATAACATCTCTTGTTCCTAAATTATGAGTTACAGCATAAGTTGTAGCACTAGCATTTCCAATGTTAGCTACAGCATTATGATTGTTTCCAATACAAGTTGTAACCGCCGCACAGAAGTCTGTTATTTGAGAGGCTGGTATTGCAATAGTTGTACTTGACTGACTTGTAACCTGTCCATAAGCATTAGTAGTAATAGCTGATGTTTGTGTTGCAGAACCCGAAGTAGTGTTTGCTCCTGAGTCTAAGCTAATTGCTCCTGCCCCACTTACATTAATACCTCCTGATGTTGGAACACTTACTAAACCTACTGTAGTAGTAGTTGCTATATCAATATTCGCCTGTACTGTTACGAAGTCTGTAATTACCGAAGCACCAGCTACTGCTGCGTCTTGAGCAATAACCTGATCTCCAATTTCTAAAGGCTCTGATGCATCTCCGAAGAAATTACCCGCTACTGTTACAACATAGAAATCACCGACTGCAATCGCTACTCTCGCAGCACCTACAGTTAAGTTTCCTCCACCTACGATTGCACCAGTAGAAGCATTAAATCCTCCTTTGAAGTCTAATAATCCAATTACAGCTGCATTTAATTGATTTAAGTTAACTGCGTCTGTTCCAGAAGTTCCGTTTGAAAGTGCGTTTATTTGATTGCTACCCATATTAACAGCACCGTCCGCATTACCCCAATCATTAATTGGAATGTTACCTGATAAGATTTTACGATTTGCTCCTCCGTCTACTACAGCTAAGAAATCAGAACCTGAAGTCCATGTAGTTGTTGTAGTTAACTCGTTTAAGTCTAAGTTAATTGTTACGTCATCTGTTGCACTAACAGCCGTGTCAATTCCAACTGAACCTTGTATTGTTACTGTGTTACCATCAGTTATAGACTGACTTGAGCCACTGTCTGCCGCTAAAGTCCATGAACTCATTGTTCCAGTTCCTCCTGTGTACGCTATTGTTACTGCCCCTGTTGCCGATGATACGCTAATGTTAGATCCAGCAACCGCTGAAGTAACACCTGTGTTTGTTATTGTAGAATTTCCTGTTGCTCCACTAATAGATATACCCGTTCCTCCTGTATTACTTAATACACCATCATTTTGTATATCAAGTATAAATCCATTAGAACTTGTAGTAATACCTGTTCCTCCTTGGAATGTAGCTGTTGAACCTGCTGTTACGTTTGCCGATGTACCACTGTCTCCAGTTAATAACCATCCACTGTATACAGTAGGTGATGTTGGCATTGTTACAGTCTTAGTATTTAAAGCTGTTATGTGACCTGTACTATTTGTAGTTACAGAGTCAACCGCTGTAAATGTTCCTGCCGATCCTGGAGAACCCGTACTAGTAGTATCGCTTCTTGATGTAGTATCGTGAGCTAAAGTTACTGTTCTTGTTCCTGCAATAGAGCCGCTAATATATGTTCCACCAACAACATCTACAACTTGGCCATTACTAACTGTTTGATTTGATCCAGTTGTTGAACCAATAGTCCATGACGTCATAGTTCCAGCTCCACCATTTGATGCAGCTGTTAATCTACCCTGTGCGTCAACTGTAAAGTTTCCTGAAGTATAAGATCCTGCTGTTACCGCTGTATTATCAAGAGATATAGTTAAAACATCTGTTGCAGCAGCTGCTGTCGTAAGACCTGTTCCTCCTGTAAAGGTTGCAGTGTTTGTGTCACTTATAGTTTGTGATCCTGAATCCCCAGCCATTGTCCATGAAGACATTGAGCCAGTTGGGCCTGTATAAGCAATAGTTACCGCTCCAGTTGCACCACTTACAGATATATTAGATCCAGCTACTGCCGAAGTAACACCTGTGTTTGTTATAGTTAATCCTGCCGCTGTAGCTGCCGTTCCTATTCCAGTTCCACCTGATAAATCTACTGTTGTTCCGTCAACTACAGATAAACTTCCTGAATCACCTGTAAGTGTCCATGAAGTATATCCTCCTGGAACTGTTGCCCATGTGTTATCTCCTCTTAAGAATGTAGAAGAACTTGGTGTTCCTCCAGCAGATAAGTCTATAGTACCCATCGTTACGGCTCCTGTTGCTGTTGAATTTACTGTGCCAGCAGAAACAAATGTTCCGTTAGCGTTAGTAAATGAAGCTACGCCTATTTGGTCTGTACCGCTAGATGCGGAAGTTACAATACCTTGAGCGTTAACCGTTACCGTTGCATGAGTATAAGTCGCTGCTGTTACACCAGAAGTTGGCATATTAACAGATATAGTACCTGAACTTGTAATAGGTGAACTTCCAATCGTAAAGTAATTACTGGATACTGCTACAGAAGTTACTGTACCAGCATTAGAATCTAAAACAATCCAATTTGATCCATTGTAAAACTTTAACTGATTAGTGTCAGTTCTATATATTAATTGACCTTCTCCAGTAACGGAAGGATCAGAAGTTAAGTTCTGAACCTTAAAGTTTTGTAGCTCGGTGTTATTGAGCGATACATTTTGTAAAAAATTGATTGCCATGTTTTTGTTTTTTGTGTTATGTTAAAATTTATATGTTAAGCTTAGTTTGAGTTCCCCTTTATCTTCTTCAGCCATTTTACCCATACCTTCATCATCACACATTTCTGCATCATCGCTCATATTGTACATATAAGATGGTTCTATATATAGTTTGTCCCAAACTTTTAAAGAATACCCTAATCCTAAAGACATTTCATCGTCTTCAGTCATTAATCCAGAAACATATAAGTTGTCATTAAGACTATATCTTCCAAATAAATCGTAGTTATCTCCATTCATCATTACTCCTACAGTAAACTTATCCATAGTATATCCTAATCCTAAGTTGTCTGTTAAATCTTCTATTGCCCAATCAGCCCCCTCTTCTGGAGAACTTAATGAACTTGTTACCATCATTTGTGCTGATGATATAATTGTAAATAAACTTAATACTGCTGTTAAAAATAATTTTGTCATTTTCTTTTTTTTAGTTAAAAAATGCCTTACCACTGGTAGGGCTATTAAATGTTATTGTTACCTGATTCAAGCTGTTATACTGTACGTCTGCATAAACCACCTCGTTTGCTGAACTTGATACTGATACTGCTGCGTATTTGTTAAGTCCATGATTTACTACCCAAGGATTTAAATTTGTTGGCTGAGTAAAAACAAAGTTTTTATCTACTGCTCCTGCACCTCCGTACGTCAGCAAAGATATAAAATAATCTTTATCTTTTATTAGGTTCCCATTGCTCACCAGCATTGTAAGTCCAATATCAAAAAAACCTGCCTCAGCGCCATTTTGTGTTGCTGTATTCCAGTTGTATAAACCAAAATTAGAAGGATTGTCTGCTTGAGATATTACAACCACTGATCCAACTAGCGGTATAGTGTAATAAGATGAAATATCTATAGAAGAATTTAACATAAACTTACTTAACATAAAAGAAGTTAAAGTAGAAAAAGGCGGTGTGCCTGCATCTGATGCTGAAAAAGATATTGTTCCTGACTTTCTTTGTTCAGTTGTTTTCCAATTTTGATATTGGTACCTAAGAGCATTAGCCTCTATTTTATTGTTTGTATTTAAAAATACAGCAATTTCATCAAAAGTAAAATTCTTTGTTGCACCATTATTTAATACGTCAGTACCAATTACTTTGTCTGATCCTACTATTATACTTTGTATCGGGTAAGTTGATATTCTTGACATTACTTGTTTTTTATTTTAGTTCCTTTTTCATATGAACGACCTCCAAAGTAAGCCGCTACAACTGTAACTAACAAAACTTTTAGTAAATCTTTCCATTCATCGTCAACTACAAAGGTAAT
>Ga0115001_10001293_pt1 | contig 19281 bp, 9 predicted proteins | sample ArcticOcean_MG_C_12_FD_89869 | JGI IMG/M metagenome (GOLD analysis project Ga0115001, IMG submission 89869) | Marine microbial communities from western Arctic Ocean - ArcticOcean_MG_CB8_130 | ecosystem: Environmental > Aquatic > Marine > Oceanic | place: Arctic Ocean: Canada Basin | collected... | reverse complement strand
TTCGCGATCGTTCTTCTTTCGTGGCAGTATTGGCAAGTCATCGTCAGTTCGCACGCACGATAGCTATCGTTTTCTCTCGCGTTGATAATTACTACTTTCATATCAGTTGCACTCGATCACTCTCTCTGCGTTTTGCCGCTGCTGCGCCTGGACTCGTCCTATTAAAATCTTCTCTACTGGTGCGTTTTCTCGCTCACAGCAAGAAATAAAATTCAAAAACGGACCATCAGTTTTCATTGCGTCATAGAAAAACACACTCTTATTATTATTACTTATTACTTAGTAGTTTGTTTATACGACAACGACTATTACTCGATCAAAACGGAGAACAAAACGGATCTGATCGAATCGAATCGAGTTCAGGGCTTTTAGAGGAAGGAGTAAATAGTTCCGCCCGAGAAGTATCTCAAAATGTCGCAATCATTGAAGCTCTTGCAAGTGAGAGTAAGTTCTAGAAACGGTCAGGGCGATGTTCGCTCTGTTTCAAGAAGAAGAAGAAGCGTTGGAAGAAGAAGTAATCATCGATCATCATCTTCTTCTTCTTCTTCTTCGATGAAAACGGATCGAGAAGAAACTAGGAACAAAGAAGACGATGAAGTCGATAATGATTTAAGTTTTGAGTTATTATCCATATCTCCAATAGATGGGAGATATGCCGAGAAGACGAGAAAGTTGCAAAGAGCTTTTTCGGAGTTCGCGTTGATCAAGGCGAGGGTCGTTTGCGAGATCAGGTGGTTACAGAAACTCTCCGAAATCGAGGAAGTGAAAGAGGTGAAGAAGTTTTCAAAAGAAGCGAACGAGTTCTTAGAGCGATACGTCCAGGAATTCTCAGTGAAAGACGCCATGAAAGTGAAAGAGTACGAGAGGACGACGAATCATGACGTGAAAGCGTGCGAATACGCTATTAAGGACCGCTTAAGAGAGAACGAGGAGTTGAGAGAATCGATCGAGTTTGTACATTTTGCGTGCACGTCTGAGGATATTAATAATCTATCGCATGCGATCATGTTGAGAGATGGTGTCGATGTGTTGATGCCGGAGATGGATAAGATCATTAAGACTTTGTCCGAAATGGCAATCGTGAACGCGGACGTGCCGATGATGTCACGCACGCACGGACAGCCGGCATCGCCGACGACTTTAGGGAAAGAACTCGCAAACGTCGCATATCGTTTAGCGAGACAACGTGAGCAGATTCCGAAAGTGCCTTTGTATGGGAAAATGGCCGGAGCGGTTGGTAATTACAACGCGCATATGTCAGCGTATCCAAACGTGGATTGGCAAAAAGTTGCCGAAGAGTTCGTTCTTTCGCTCGGATTACAGTTTAATCCATACGTTACTCAAATTGAACCACATGATTATATGGCCGAATTGTTCGCCGCGATCGAACGCTATAACACGATCGTTCTCGATCTCGATAGAGATATTTGGAGCTACATCTCTATTGGATACTTTAAACAACGAACGATCGCTGGCGAAGTCGGTTCGTCGACTATGCCGCACAAGGTGAACCCGATTGATTTTGAAAACTCTGAAGGGAATATTGGCATCGCAAACGCTCTATTCGCGCACTTATCCGCGAAACTACCAGTTTCGAGATGGCAAAGAGATTTAACCGATTCCACGGTGTTGCGTAATTTAGGCGTCGGGTTTGGACACTCGTTGTTGGCGTATCAAAGTACATCTAGAGGTTTATCAAAGCTCGACGTGAACGCGAAAGCTATGGCGGACGATTTAGATGTAAACTGGGAAGTACTCGCAGAGCCTATTCAGACCGTCATGCGTAGACACGATGTCGAAAAGCCATACGAAAAGTTGAAAGAGTTGACTCGAGGTAAAAGAGTGAACCAGGAAGGTATGCGAGAATTCGTGAAATCGTTGGATATTCCGCAAGACGCGATCGATAGCTTGGCCGCTATGACCCCAGCGACTTATATCGGAAACGCTTCAGCGCAAGCGAAAAGAATCGTGGAGATGATTAAAATGATTTAGATAGATTGATGATAGGTAGATTTTTTTATTACTATTATTTATTATATACTATTCTTTTCTTTATTCATCGTCGTCAGTGAATGTTACATGTTTTTTGGTTGCTGTACTATTCTTCGCTGTCGCTGCCGCTGCCGTTGAAGGAGTACTTTTAAACGCAGAAAAAGTTACACTTCCTTTTTCATTATTCGCTGCTGGTGCTGTTGATTTCGCTGGCGTGAACTTTTTCGCCGGTTCTATGCCCATCGATCGCATTTCTTCTTCAAGTTTCATCGCTCTTGTGGCATCGTATTGTAATCCTATAGATCCAGTTCCAACATTTACCAACTTACCCAAAACAATAGCCGCCGATGGATTTTGCAAACTATCGACGTCGCCACGCACGGCTGCTTCGGTCAAGAACGCAGTTGCAGTTTCGTAAGTCATCTTCAAAAACGGCGACGTCGAGTCGTTAATACCGACGCGAGAAAACGGTCTATAACCACCCTGTTGACACATGAAATCTGAAATTAACGAAAGATGTCTAGCATCGACGCCAATACCGTAGGCCCCAAAAACACCCGAAATCTCATCAACGAGCGTTCTTCTTGAAGCTTCAACGCCGAGAGTTAATCGAACTTGCCAGACGTCGTTTGCTTTTATTTTATTGACATCGACCAAATCTTCGTTAGCAAACGCGGCATTAAACGAAGCACCATCACATTGAACAGCCAAAGTACCCTCGTGTTCTTCTCCGACAATAAAGACACCGCCAATACCTCTCGTATATCTAATATTTGCTTTTGACGCCGCGACGTCGCATAAATTTTGCATCAATAGAAATGGCGTGGAAAGGTCAAACTCTAAAATACACGAGAATGATTTCGTATCTTCATCAACCGTAACCGTTCCCCGAACGTCATCCAGTTCCTGACGTAAACCAGCTCCGGCATCATCAGATGCTTTAGATTTTCTACCAGTAGTTCTTTTTCTTGCTAAAGTAGAAACTGGTTTATCAGCGAGTTCGGTTTTATCTGAATCATCGGAGTCGGAAGAATCTGATGAAGACGAGGACGAATCCGAATTTGACGATGTTGATCCATGTTTCTTCTTCTTCTTAGTTATTTCTTTCTTAGAGGAAGAAGAAGATTTTTTTTTCGCATTCTTCTTCAATTGAGGCACTACACCGTCTTCGTCCGAAAATTCACCTTCGTTATTTATATCGTCGTCGCCGTACGCTTCTTCGTCTCGATCTTGCCTTCTCGTATCTGCTTTCGCACCTTCCTCTTCTTCAGAGTCGACATCGGATGCATCGTTCTCGACTTCTGTTCGATCATCTTTGTTCTTAACTCTATTTTTGGATGCTTTCTTACCTTCACCATCGTTGTCGTCGTCAGAGTCGTTCTTTTTTGCGGAAGTATCCTCGTCGCCAGTTGAACTTCTGAAGCTCCTGACTTTGACGATATCAACTCCAGAAACGTTCGAACATCTCTTCCTCACGTCTTTTTTAATAGCACTGAACAATTCTTCCAAGAAATTCATTTTGAAGCACCATTCCATCTCTTCAAAAGTTACGCTCCCTTTTGCTTTTGAAAATTCATCAGGCACCCGCATCGTACATTTGATTTCACAAAGTCGAACATTTCTTCCATCCGAAGGAGATTCGGCATAAGGTCTAGTGACGCAAGACAACTCTTGAACTAGCTCTGCAAAAGTAACTTTTCGTAATCGATTTGCAAGTCTTTCAGCGTACTTTTTCTGCATCTTGTCTTTTCGCAAAGGCATCGTCATCACCGGTAAATTCGGTTTTTTACTCGCCGCCATGAGTAACTCGCGCAATCTCGGAATACCCATAGTCACGTTTGCTTCACCACGACCGGCAAAGTGAAACGTATTCAGAGTCATTTGCGTCGAAGGTTCTCCTACAGACTGTGCAGCTATGACACCTACGGCTTCTCCAGGAGGTGCCATTGAAGTAATGAATTTCAGATTCATAATTTTTGCAAAATCTAGTCGTGAGACGTTATGCTTGTCTTTAAACTCGGCATCCGATAAATTTCCGTGCGTTACGTTTAGAAACTCATTGAGATCTTTGGCAAACTTTTCTGGCAAGATACCTAAAGAATTAAACTGAGAGTAAAGTTTCGCGTAATCAACTACTGACGACGCGTTCCTTGGAACTCCTGGGAAACTTTTTGTTTGTTTATCCTCAAACGCATCTTCCGTCTTTGTATTTTCTTTTGCAGAGTCAGAATTGAAGAACTCTTCTAAAGCGGATGCGTTTTGCATCTTATACGAGTCAATATTCTCCAGCGCAAATGCAAATTCGTGCGAATAAACACCCTTGGAGACCTCAATACCATCGTCACCGTACAAAAATTGGACAATCGTACCATCCACGTCGCGCACGGTGTGATCGTAATGGACCTTCAAACCCTCCAAGCCTTTAACAAGACATCTTTGCAAATAACCCGAACGAGAAGTTTTCACAGCCGTATCGACTAAACCTTCTCTCCCGGCCATGCAATGAAAATAGTATTCTTGAGGCCTAAGACCTGAAAAAAATCGATCGCTAATATAACCACCCGCGCGAGGATCTGTATCAAAAGGCGCAAAGCATGGCAACGTTTTCCCGCTCGCCATTCTTGGAACGCGCCTGCCTTCGAGTTCTTGTTGACCAAGAGCAGCTGCGATTTGTGAAAAATTCACCATTGAACCTTTTGCACCAGACATAGTCATGAGCGAAAGACAATTTCTGTGGAACGGTTTCTTCGTACCGGCTGGAAGACAAACTTTGACTGTTGATGACGTAACTTGATTGAGTGCTCCGGACGATCTTGCGTCAAGCGCAGCTTCAGAATCCGGTCGTTCACTAATACGCGCGGCAATTGCTGAACGCAAAGCCATTTCAGGGACATTCTTAACTTGAACAAACATTTCAGCGGCTGATTTTGACGCCGCGGTAGCTTTCGCTAATTCCTTCACGCGCAGTTTTTCGGATTCTTCAACCAACACCAAGTCATCCAAGCCACAAGTAAAACCGTGCTGTTGAAGAAATAACGTGAGCAATCTAGACAAGACTGATAAAAGACTTCCAGCGACTTTTTTCCCATGCAATTCGGCAATTGCGTGAATTAAACCAAATTTTCCAAACGCGTTTTTATCGACTACACCGGCGCAAACGTAGTTCTGACGAACAATCAAGTCACCTTCGTCTTTACCCCCCCAAAATGAATGGGGCGTTTTGCACGAGTGTTTTAAAGTAACGCCTGGAAGTCCTTGCGAGACATGATTCAAAATAGTCGTCATGACATCTTTCCCAGTCCATAACCGCTTTGGTTTGCGAATCGTCGGCGGTGGTATGCGCAGCATCAAGTTTTCTCGATCGCATAAATCGACCAAGGAAGCGTAAATGATTTGCGCAAACCCTTCTTTATCGTAGAATCTATCCTTGCACGTCAATAAAACGGCTGCACAGATATGATCTTGAATCAACCCTCGGAGTGGTTTCCCGTCAGTCGGCGCAAAAAACTGCTCCTCTGCTTTGACGATTTCATACGCTTCAGCCCTAGCCTGGTGATCTTGCGGAAAGTGCAGGTTAATTTCATCACCATCGAAATCAGCATTGAACGTATTACAGTTGGCGTAATGCATTCGAATAGTACGTTGACCTGGAAGAACGCGAGCGCAGTGCGCTAAAATACCTGGCTTATGCAACGTCGGCTGACGATTCGTGAGCATGATATCTCCATTGCGCAAGTGCCTATAGACTTTTCTCGCCAAAGGTCTACCATCCGCGTCTTTGGCAGCAGATACGGACAAAAGAGTCTTAGCAATAGCTCGACGCTTTTCTTTTGAGAAGCGTGCCAAGTTAATAATACGTCCGCGTTCATCCTCTACAGCGTTTGCGCCAGGGTGTTCGTCCGCACCACGTTCAACGAGCTCGCGCATGAGCTCAACGTTATGCGGCGTAACGAGCTCTGGAAATGTTAAGCATTTCGCAAATACTGGCGGAACGCCGATTTCACCGGTCCCTAAATATGGATCGGGCGAAATGACCGACCTCGCAGCGTAATTCACTCTTTTCCCCATCATATTCATCCGAAACAAACCTTGTTTTTTTTCCAACTGTTGACGAATTCCGACACCTTTGCGATCTTGAATCTGATCGGCTTTCGTGCAATCCATGAGTCTATTCACACCGCCTTGGATGGCAAGCCACGCACGAATTGCTCTTGACGCTCTGACTTCTGGCGGTTCTGGAACCGTCGGCGGCGTTCGAAACAATTCGGCTAACGATAAATTTGCTTGAATAATCGCGGCAAGTTGCGTGTTTTGCGGATGTTCAAAAACCATATCTCCCATTTTCGAAGGCGGGCGAAATTTTGGTGGCGGAACTAAAATCGTTTGACAGAAGAATCTATCTGGATTTGGAATCGAGGTTTGAGAGCGACTGCTGTTTGCGCACCATACCTTTGAGCACCAATCGAACTCTTTTTGCCACAAGCGCCTGAGCACTTCGCGAGCCTCGATTGGCGTGATATACAACGGTTGCGTAGAATGCTCTTTGTTATTCGTTTTGTTATGAGCGTTCTTGTTCGCCTCGTCTTCTTCTCCTTCTTCGCTTTTATCTGAAGATTCCGACGACGACGACGACGAGGCGTCCGAATCATCATCATCATCGTCCTCTGACTCCGAGCTACTACTATCACTACTTCTACTTTTATCGTCGTCTCCATTTTCCTGCTTTTTCTTCGTCTTCTTTTTGGCGCCGTCGACGACTGTACCTGCAGTCATTGCGGCTACGGTGGCATCGAATTGTTGTTCATCAGCGCCTTCCGCGCTTGCAAACTTTTGCAACTGCCTCATCGCAAAATCGATATTGATCATATTCGCTAAATTAGTTTGTAACTGCTTCTTCGGTAAAGGTTTTCGATATAATTTCATCGCGCCTTCTGTAGATAACTGCGGCGCGAACGCTTTACAGTTTTCACACCTCGATTTTGGACATTGTTGAAAGAAGTTCTCAATCAACTCTCTCTTCGCTGTTAATGCCGAAGTCGTCCAATCCAAAGGAACTATTGCGTTCGTCTTACTCCTTTTCCTTAATAACGAGTCGATTTGGATTAAATTTTTTTCTTCTTCTTCGTTATAATAATAATTATTATCATTATTATTAGCGTCGTGATCCATTTGATCAGCATTACGACCATCTAAATCTAAATCTAAATCCAAAACATCATCATTAGTAGTAGCCATCTCCCCCTCCCTCTTCTTCGTCTTCCTCCTCCCGTCGTCAACCTCTCTCTCGATCGCGCTCAACTCGTCCATCGCCTTCTTCGATAACCTCACTCGAACGTCGCTCGCGCCCTCTAAATCCCCTAAATCGATTAACCTCAACTTCTCCGCATACCCGCGCACTTTCTCCTTATGCATCTTAAACTCGCAACAGTTCAAGCACGTCGCTCTGAGCACTTTCGTGAGCTGCTGGAACTGCATCGGGTGATACACTGGCACTATTAACTCCACGTGCCCGAAATGTCCTGGACAATGTTTTTCGCTCAAATGGCACGTTTGGCATAATTGGAAGCGCTCGATTGGGCCTAACCTCGGGTCATACAGTCCATCCTGCACAGGGTTGTTCAATTGATCGAATAAAACCGGTTGCGTTATTCTCTTCACCGATATCTTCCTCGCCTCTGTTTGGTCATAGAACGAGAACGATACGGATTTGATCTCTTTCGAGACCAAACTCTGATCCTTGACCTCGATCACGAAATCTTCATCAAAGCTCGTCATTGAAAGCTCTTTAAGATCTCGCAACTCTTCTTCTTCGCCTTCATCTTTTTTTTCGTTAGTAGTAGCTTTTGTGATTGTTTTTGGCATTTCGTTTCGTTTCCGTCTTTGTTGAAAGCGCTCGTTTTATTCAGTGTAGTCAAAAGAAACAGAGCCGCCATCAAGCAAGCAAAAGCAGAAAATTTCTAATTTCACCACCAGTACGAAAACAAGCACGAAGGCGGAGGTCTAAAATGGTCAAGCGTCTCCGTGCAGCATCAGATAAACCCAATAATGATAATAATAATAATAATAATGATTGATTTTGTTTTTTGTTCAGTACAGAGCGAGAGCGTGATATGATTAGGCTCGTCCATGTGATACGCGATGCGAGTACCGCGGTAGAACTTTCGTTATGTAATAAAATGGTATAAAAATGTCAGATACGTCGTCTAATAAAAATTGTTCGTTTGAAGTCTATTGATCGTAAAGATCGCGATGATGCCCTGACTCATGAACTGCGCGCGTTACTCGCCGCTACTACTACTACTACTACTACTATACTACTGCTGCTACGTTCCGCTTTACTCTTCGACTGATTTGAGCGAGAAAGTAGTCGCGATAGGACGTTTGTTCGTTTTCTATGATCTCTCTCGTTTCTGATACTTGTTCATGTTGAGTAAAGAGAGAGAGAGAGAGAGAGTAAGTATAGAGGAATCGCCTCGCGCGTGAACGGATGATTCCGCGGCGTCGCATGCGTAGCCTCGATTTTGATGATTTCTGCCCAGCTTTGATCGATTGATTTCATCACACGTTACTTTTCACTGTTCGTCGTGTATTTTCGCGCGGACAAGACGTACTTTAATCATCGTTTTCGTCTTCCATTACCATCCGCATCTTCCATCTCTTCGTCGTCGTCCCTCGGCCTCCTCGACGTCTTCTTCGCGCTCGCGCCTTTGAATCCGCGGTCGTACTCGTAATCATCGATCTCTTCAAAACCCTCCTCCTCCTTCTGTTTCTCTAGCTCAACCTTCAACAGCTGTCCATATCCCCCGCGGCCACTATCGAAGTTCGTCCTGTACTCGTCCCTGACTTGCCCGCCAGACCTGCCTCGACCGAACTCGCGTCCTTTCTGAAAACCCCAATCGAAATCGATCCTGATCTCTCGGTCGTCTAACTTCGTTCCGTTCAAGTGTTTCACTGCGAGTTCGCAGTCCCTTCTGTTATGGAATTCGACGAAGACGAATCCGCACGGCGTCATCTTTTGTTTATCCAGGCCCATTTGGATCCTCTTCACTGGTCCGCATAAAGTGAATAATTCGTGTATTTGTTCCTCCGTGGTGAAGAACGAACAGTTCCCGACGTATAAAGTCGTGCTCTCGCGTAACGTCTTTAAGTATTCCTGAAGAGTGCCAACGAAAGCGCGGTCTTTGTATTGCGTTAAAGGCTCTTGATCCAAGAAAAGTCTGGCCATTTCTTCTTCTTCTTTTGATTAATAAGAGCAGTAGTACTTTTTTGCGCGTACGTTAACGAATTATCTATCGCGCCTGTGAAATGATTATTATGAGGCCAAGAGCAAGAAAGAAGTCATCGAGCTCATCAGTACTACTGTGACTGTGTAGAGAGTGGTTAAAAAAATATATACATAGGTTAAAAAAAATATATAACTAGTTTACTACTACAAAACGACGATCTGTCAATGCGCCATACTACGAACATGGTAGCACGCATACGTACGTATTAATATTATTTACAATCCCTGAAAGCGTTCTCGCACAGAGCGTTTACTGCGCATCGGTCACATTTTGGACGTAACGGCAGACAAGTGAGTTGTCCAAAACCGACCAGTAATGGATTGATTTCGACCCATTCCTCTTTCGGTAACCAACTTTCTAGTGAGACTCTCGTGTCCTCTGGTGTCCGTTTACGAGGCGACGTACCGTCTTGCCTAATCGCGCACTTTTCGTCGACCCATCCAAGACGTTCGGTTATGCGATGCACGTGTACGTCCACGCATATTCCAGATGGTTTCTCCCATCCAACGTTCATGATCAAATGCCCCATCTTCGGTCCTACTCCTGGTAGCTCTAAAAGTCCTTCGAGTGTTTCAGGAATGTCTCCATCATATTTTTCTAAGCAAATCTTCGCCGCGGCTCTTAAATATCGCGCCTTATTCCTATGAAACCCAACTGGTATGATCAATTGATCTAAATCATCTTCCTCCGTCCTTAACATCCCTTCCGCGGAGTCAATTCCTCTCTCAATAATTCTATTCATCGCGGCGTGGTTTATTTGATCTTTCGTTTGCGACGATAACATCGCCGATATCAACGTCCTATACCGTTTCGTTTTCTTATCTTTTACGTCCGCGATTTTCTCGCATCCCATGGTATCCACTGGCGCCAACGGCCCATCTTTGCGCATTTCCTTAATCTTCTCGAGCGTTTTCGCCCAATTCTTTGGCGGATCTTGCGCTAATTTTACTCTAGGAGTGTTCGGTGTTTTAAAACTAGTCGCATCCTTCCTCGCATCAGTCTCTTCTGCTGCTGTCTTCTTCTTCTTCTTCTTCTTTGGAGTCGAGAACACTTCGTCGTCGTCGTCATCATCATCGACTGCAGGAGTAGTATCGACATCGTCACCGTTCTTCACAGAATTCGTCTGCAAAGATCTTTTCCTATTCCTCGTATTAGAAACCATTTCAGGAGAGTTCAACGAAGACGAAGTCTTCTTAAAGTTTTTTGTTCTCTTATTCGTGTTATTACTATCAGAATGAACACAGAAGTGATTGAAGAGAAATGATTGAATACTTAGTCTGTTAAGATTGTGTTTGTTCCTGAAGCAAATGTTAAGTACGTGCCTACTACTGAGCATATATTACTAGTATTATTATTATTATTATTATTGTTGTTCTTGTTCTTGTTATTATTATTAAATAAACTTATTCTTTAAAAGTATGAGGTGATTGATGTTGCCGATGGTGACGATGGTTAAATACCTAAAAAATCATCCCTTCACTCGTCTTCAGCGCTTACTTCTACTGCAACTAATTCATCGACGTCGTCGTCGAAATCATCGTTCTTGCCGCTCTTATCTTTCATGAACTCCCTTATCGTCGCAATATGGTTCAATAGTTCTTTCTTCCCTTCACCGTTATTCGCTGAAGTGAATATGAACGGCGGTAGTTCTTCGAACATGTCCGAAATCTCTTCGGCGAACATCTCGACGTGCTCTAACGGAGTCGCCCTTTTCCCACCTTTTGCTTTACGTTTCTTATCGGCTTTTGTGAACACTATCGTGCACGGGATATCGTTATCGGCTAAGAACTCTAAAGCTTCGATGTCTAACTTTTGTGGCTTAACAGTCGAATCGACTAATAACATGACGGATATTAAATTCTTACGCTTCAATAAATACTCTTTAGTGAACTTCGACCACTCTTTCTTTAAATGTTCGGGCGCGTTAGCGAATCCATATCCAGGAAGGTCGACTAAGAACCACTTCCCTTGCCCACTCGTGATCTCGTAATGATTAATCGTCTGCGTCTTCCCTGGATTCTTCGATACTTTCGCGACCGATTTACGATTCGTTAACATGTTCACTAAAGAAGACTTCCCGACGTTCGAGCGCCCGATGAAAGCGACTTCGGGCAGTTTCGTTTTCGGGCAATCCTCGACCCTTACGACTGACGATATGAATTCAGCTTGTTTAATCGTCGCCGCTTTCGCTTGTTTCGCTAGTTCTAATTCCGTCAATCCAAATTCATCGTCGTCCTCTTCGTCGATGACATCATCAAACCCTCCATCGATGATCACATCATCTCTTTCAGTATCATCACTCGCTCGAACGATAACTCGCGCTCCTTTCGCTACATCACTATACATCATACTCATCCTATTACTATTACTATTACTACTATTAATTCTATTACTGTACCCATTTCTACTCTGCGGCAGTTTTTGCGCCGACGCAGACGTTCTCTTTTTGTTAATAAAACGAGTCACGCTCCTATGATATCTATCGATCCTGACCATAGTAATCCTATCATTGATCATCTGAAGCGCACTGTTATTCATTTGTCTAATTAATCGAGTACTGATCATACGTATTTCTTATTTATATTAGTAAACAAACTACGATAAAGATATAAATATATTTTCGCGTAATAAATAATACAAAATTTTAGAAACCCTAAACTACTTTTGCTGCCGAAATTCAAAAACGTCTCTCCTTTTACACAAACTTTACCCAACTGCCTGGCCCAACGAATATTACTGTTAAAACGAGAGTTCGTTCTCGTGATTCTCGTTTTTTGAGTCCCTCTCGACTGCTGAGCGTTGCCATAATTTGTTCATTCAATCGATACTGTGCTGCATAACTTTTAAAACTTCTTCTTCTTCTTCTTCGTCGTTCTGGATTTGATACGAACTCTGGCCATCAGTGCTGCTGGCTGTGCGTGTAATATACCGCGCATATATGTTATTATATTGGAAAACTTAAATATCCATCGAAGGTTGGAAGAAGAGGAAGGAGAAGAATACATATATCTATATATCTATATATACAGTATATTTCATCGTCATCATCATCTAATAATAATAATAATAATAATAATAATAATAATAATAATAATAATAAAATCGAGTACCTGGTACTGATCAAAAACAACAGCAAAAACATGGTCTCTAAACAACAACAACAACAGAGTAAGAATAAGAAAGCGAGGACCGAGGCCGAGCTCGCGACTGAAGCATCCGAAGATGATCGCGACGAGGACAAGGAATACGTGAAAGAACGCGAGTTATCGAAGCAGTTATTCCAGAAGGCCTCTGGCTCTCGCATGGTCTCTACCGCGTTACCTACGTATTCGGATAGTAGGTATCCGAACAATAAACAGTTAGTGAGAGTGCAGGCGAGGGATTTACAGAAGAAGGCGCAACAAAGGAAATCGAGGCACATGGTCGTATTCCCAGGGCAGATCTCATCGCTTTTGATCGGCGCGAGTTCTAGTACTCAAGCGAAAGGTTGTAATAAGAACGACGATCAACAACAACAACAGCAGGCAACGAACGAGTTAGCGCAATTGGGTGAATTATCGGCGCTCGATACGCAGAACCCAGTGTGCTATATTGATATCATGAATAAAGGGAGAATAAAGTTGTTCGGGACTATTGCAAGAGCGCGAGAGTCGAGGTATTTTACGTTAAATTTAGGAAGCGGCGGTGGCGGTAATAGTACTAAGAATTCGAACAAAGACGGGAACGCGACGTTGGAGGATTTTTTTGATGCCGTGTTGATATTCTCGCAATGGGCGTGGATTGGGACAAAAGAGGAGAATCCAAACGAGACTCCGTTGGAGGAGATTCCAGAAGTGGTTATGAAGGCGATGATGGGTAGTGATACTAATAAAAACGTGAAGATCGATTGGGAGAAGACTGAACTTCTAGAGAATAATACAAACGATAAAAGGGGTAAAGGTAAGAACAATAATAATAAGAAAGATGATACGAGCGTTGGTGCAGGAACGGGCGTGATTACGATTGGAGACTCTGACAACGACGACAATAATGACGATAATAATAACAACGCGTCGACGAATCCAACGCAAGAGACTGAAGGCGGAGGTAGAAGACCGAAACGAAAAGCAGCCGCAGAGGCGGAAAAAAATCTCGCCGATAACGATGGTTTAGGAAACATCGATTTCGAGGAAGAGGACGATAGTAGCGATTCAGATGCCGACGGAGGAGGAACGATTAAATCTCCACAAGCCCTCGTGCGAGGGAGAGCAACGATTTCGATAATCTCTCCAATTCAGCCTTCGATTGCTGGCAGGAACGTGTCTTTAAGAGCACCCGGACCATCTATAGGAGGCGGCGGATCAACACCGACTAAACAAAAGAACCTAAAAACAACGACGAAGCAAACTACGACGACGGCGGAAGCAAAGCCAAAGGCGAAGCCGCCATCGAAGAAAAAGAAGAAGAAACAAGGCGGGATCACATTCTCGGATAGCGACGACGACGATGAAGATGAAGAAGATATGATTGATTTACTAAGTTCATCCGATGATACTAGCGAGGACGATGAACCAATCGCGAAGAAAAAAGTTCCGATTAGTAGCAGGCCAGCGCGAAAATTAGTTTCCGAATCTAAAAAGAGTAAATATAAGGAAGATTCAGATAGCGAAGAAGAAGAAGAAGAGAGCGAAGAGGAAGAGGAGAGCGACGACGATGATGATGATTCAGACTTTTAGCGCTACGCTTTATAATACGTTACAAATTAAAAAGACAAAACATAAACATATAAACCAATTTTCCTCCTACCTCTTAGTATTAGCGCGGTCTTTAAGAAACTTTTGCAAACCCAACACGGCGGAAGTACTTCCAACGAACATTGGCGATTTCTGATGAATCGAAGTCGGTTTAACTTCCATGACTCGTTCGTTTGCAAATTTACCTCGCGTTGCCATGCCTTGCGCTTGCTCGGCGATATACGCGATCGGCGCGACTTCGTATAACAATCTCGCTTTCCCTTCTGGAGCTTTTGAATCGGGCGGATATAACCATATACCTCCGTAAAGTAAAGTGCGATGGAAATCGCCTATTAAGGCGCCGATGTATCGATACGACCACGGATTCCCAATTTTACCATCAATTTCTCCCGTTTGTAATTTCGATACGTAATCCTTTAATTCAGGAGCCCATAAATCGACGTTTCCGTTATTCCCGCTATATATTCTCTTCATTTCCTTCCCGTCCGGGATTTTTTGATCGTCGTGACTCAACACGAACTCACCTATTTGTTCATCTAACGTAAACCCATAGACGCCATGTCCAGTCGTGATCATGAACACACAAGATGATGAAAACATACAATACCCTGCGGCGACTAAGTTCTCGCCCGATTGCATCGCATTGAGAGTACAATTCTCTAAAATCTTCTCGGCCGATTCCGATGGATCGATGTCGCACTCGCCTGGAGAATAAATACCAAAAATAGCCCCGGTCGTCACGCACGCGTCTATGTTACTCGACCCGTCGATAGGATCAAAAGTGACTATGAAATCTCCGTTCCCGACTTTCGTCGCAGAGAACACTGGATGGTCTTCCTCTTCGGTGACGATGACTGACGATCGCCCGCAAGATTTCACGGCGTCCAAAAAAACGTCATTCGCGATGACGTCGAGCTTCTTCTGTTCATCCCCCGACTCGTTTTTCCCACCGGCTAAACCTATATTACCTTGCAACGGAGCGGCTTTGACTAAACCGCTTATTCTCTTACACGCGATCGATATCGCGCGTAAAACGACGACTAAGTCCTCGTCCAGATTCCCTCGTTGTGCCTCTCTCTGTAACCAAATCGATAATAAACTCTCGGCCTTCGAATCTGTCCTTTCGTCTGCTCGTCCGCGCGCTCTTCCTAGCGTTCCCTTTGATCCTTTTAATCCTTCAACTGCTCGAGTGTTGTTTGCACTGCTGCTCTTCATAGCTCGCTTGAACGAAGAACGAGCTCTGACTGATTTGTGCGCCCTCATCGTGCTTACTCCTTCAACGACTCGAACGCGGTAGTTATCATCAAACGCAGTCGTCTTAGTTATCATCATCGTCGTCGTCGTCTGCATCATTTTTTTCAAACGCACTGCAGCCGAGCTCGCAGTGAAGAAGAATTGGAAGAAGCGCGAGTACTATATGACTACGCTCAGATTACTCTTCTATATATATATATATATCAGAATTCGTCCCATATGAAGCGCTCTCTTCTCACTATTATGTTCAATACTATTCTCACTTTCGTCGTTTTCTGTTCTTAGTAAACCTGGATAAAACTAACCAGTTCGTTCACTGCTGTGACTTGTCAGTTGGTTGTTGTTGCCGATGATGGTTCCTCTTTTCCCCAAAAATCAAATACTAATTAGGTTACTAATAAATCTTTTTAGACATATGATTTTTGGACCAGCAAGCACCAGCAAAAGCGCTTTTCCTGCCATCATCAGTCTCTATTATCACTTTCTCCTCTTTTCTTTCTCAGCAGCAATCGAGAGCGGGAAATAAGTTGGAATAAAGACCCAAGTGAACTCGAATGAGAGCAGCTCCTGCGACGTTCGGTATCAGTATTACTAGTTGTAGTACTAGTCGTACTTCTGCGTTAATTCGATTGAGTGGTAGTAATAGTACGCATAGAACGAGAACGAAAAAGGCGAGAAATTGGGCAAAAATGGAACGCGTTGGAAACGAGCAAAGAACGCGTAAACGAACAGTACTGTTCATAGAAGCGAGCGAGAGAGAGGTTTATAGAAGTAGTTATAATAATAATAATAATAGTAATAATAATAATAATAATACGAATAATAATAATAACTATGATGATGATGATAAGGGAAGGGTAAAGAGAGAAAATAGCAAACGAAACGGAGTGCAGACGAGTAAGGTCGATAGACTAAGTCAGGCAGAGAGGAACAAGAGGAACTATGAGTACGCGCCAGCCTCGAGGGTCGAGAGAGGCAATAAAACGAGATCTGATTTTGACTATTTCGGTAGCGAAGAGGATGAAGAGGAAAGTAACGGTAATAAAAATAATAATAAGAGTAATAGACCTCGATTGTTCCCGCGCGAATTAGATAAGTTCTTAGTCGCCGGTGCATTCGTCGTCGGCATCGGCGCCGGAGTGATATTTGATACGGCGGTAGATCTCGAACCATCGAACGTTGCGTCGAGGGAGATCTTAGATCGAAGGACGCCGTCGTCCGAGGTATGCATGGCGAACGGAGCTTCGGCGATGGTTTTCGATCAACGCGTGTTCTTATCGTTGAACCCGTTTAATGTTTACGTAGCACAGCCGGAGGTTAAACCTGGGTGCGTTTTGAGACGATCGAATTGGTCAGTTTTAGAGCGCGAGAACGTAGTCAGTACGGCGCAAGAGAACGATTGTAAGAGGAATTTGAACACGTTCGCTTACGTAGGCGATTTGAAGAAGTCGCCAGAGGTGTCGTGCGTCTATCATAGCGAAGAAGCCGAGAATCAGTTCATGCAAGATCCTTCAAAGGCTGTTTTAGGCGACGGCGTCAGAGGCAGCAGGGCGAATAAAGGAAGTTCGAATAAAGAGTTCAGATGATATTTTATGAGCGTGGGGGAGGCGCTGGCACACCATAGTGCTATGCTTGTAAAACCTTGTGTATATCTATAATCTATATATCTATCTAATCGTAACCACGTCGTTTTTGTCGAGGTCGTCCCAATCTTGTGACGTGATTTGTACGATATTGCTATTGTTATTAACGAATCCGTCAAGCGTCTTTTGCGTTGAATCGAAACTTTTTCTCCTATTAACAGCCGTTGAGGCGGCATCCATGCGATTGTAACCATCGTTATCGCCGTCTAAAAATCTTCCGATATTACCTAATTTATTTTTGATCGATCCCCATACAATATCATCTACTGAATCTTGCAAGTGTAAGTATTGCACGTGTACAGAATCGCGTTGGCCGATCCTATGCGCGCGGTCTTCGGCTTGCAATAAATCTGAAGGCGTCCAAGAATATTCACCAAAGATGACTAAACTTGCAGCAGTTAACGTTAAACCGACTCCGGCCGCTTTTATTGAAAGCACGGCAACTCTTGGCGAGGAGGACGATGAGTCAACTTTCTGAAATTCGTCAACCAATCTTTGTCTATCGTTTGAATTAGTTGAACCGTCTATTTGAATGAACTTTGTCTTTGTCTTCTCCATCGTCTCTTTCGCGGCTTCTAATAAGATCTTATGATGCGCAAAGAACAATATTTTCTTCTCTTCTCCGCTAGATTCGAGAATAGTTTGTAAGTAATCCTGTATGTATTTCTTCTTCACTTCGGCCGTTTCTAAGTAATATCGATTCATTAACATTTTCCGTTCGAGTTCTGTTTTCGCGTGCTCGATCGCGTTTTGAATGGCGAATAACTTTGCTTTGTCCGCACCCTTTTTGGGAATCTCTATGAAAATTTGCTCTCTTTGCTTTGGCGGTAATTGTGTTAATACGTCTTTCTTTTTTCTCCGAATCATCGTCGTCGAACTTAAGATGCGATACAATTCATCCGATTGAGAGGAACCAGAGAACGGGCCAAATCGCCCGCCAGAACAATATCGTTGCCCGAACTCTCCAACATTCGGGAATATCGCAGGCTGTATTGATTCTAACTGTGCGAATAACTCAATCGGACGCGCTAATGCTGGCGTTCCAGTGAGGCAAATCGCACGCTTCGCGCGTTTCAAAAATGGAACGACGGCTTCAGTTCTCTTAGCTTTTCGGTCTTTTAAAAAATGACTCTCGTCGCAGACGACGACGTTAGATTTCAATTTCCCAAATATTAGATCGTTCAATTCGTTTTGCAACTTTGCAACCATGGAATAAGGGACGATTATAAATTTAATGTTCTTACTTTCATTCTCGTTCAGAAGAAGAAGCTCTCGCACGTCTTTCAAAGTTTCAATTTTAACGATCGTTAACGGTTCAATTTTGAATAATTTATCATTTTTTTCTTCCTCCTCCTCGTTCCTGCAAAAAACCCATCTCAATATTTGCTGTCGCCAAGTGTCTTTTAAACTCGTTGGACAAAAGATCGTACAAGGCCAATCTGTAGTAGCATACGCTTGGCATAAAGCTAATGCTTGTATCGTCTTCCCGAGACCCATTTCATCCGCAATTAAAGCGCGTCCTTGCCTTTCGAGCGCGAATTTCACTCCATCGATTTGAAACGGGAAAAAAGCATCGCGAAACTCTTTAGGAATATTCTCCAAGTACATTCTCTCAACATCGCTCGAATTGATAGTGTTGTTAATAAAACGCATCGCTCTCCTCGCTATTGGGTGCGGTTGCGCTACATCTTGAACAACGTTCTCTCTCTTCAAAATCATAACGAGTTCGTCCTGTTTTTGATGTGGTATATCCCAAGTAACCAATCCTTCCTTCGATCGTTGATATGACGACGATGAATCGTTATTATTATGGGCTATGAACACTTTATCGAAAGCTTCGATGATACTGGGCGTGATTTGATACCCGCCGAGTTGGATCCTTACGCGCCCTAAGGTCTCCGTGACCAATATCGATGCTCTCGCGAACGTATTGTTATTATTATTATTATTATTATTATTATTATTATTATTATTATTATTGTTTTGTTGTTTTACTGGTGATATTCTATTCGTAGCAGTAGGAGTAAGCTGTTGTTGTTGTTGTTGTTGTTGTTGCAGTTGTTGCGAAGCCGACATTATATGCTCGAACGCGTTCTTAACCTTTATCGTCGTCGTCGTCGCCGTCGTTCGTTGAAGTGCTCCTGCGCTCGTTATTTGTCTTCGTTTCTTCCTCTGCTGCGAGGGACCATCAGTAGTATAATCACAATCATTAACTCTCTTATTATCAATTACCCCACACCGTTCTAATATCTCATCGAATTTCTTATGATCAATCTCTTCCCCCCATTCATCTTGATCATCGAACAAAGACATTATTATATATGTGTATGTATGTATATATATATCTTACTCCCGAATCTTTCCAATTTGAGC
>Ga0115001_10001287_pt1 | contig 19330 bp, 17 predicted proteins | sample ArcticOcean_MG_C_12_FD_89869 | JGI IMG/M metagenome (GOLD analysis project Ga0115001, IMG submission 89869) | Marine microbial communities from western Arctic Ocean - ArcticOcean_MG_CB8_130 | ecosystem: Environmental > Aquatic > Marine > Oceanic | place: Arctic Ocean: Canada Basin | collected... | reverse complement strand
TTTCACATGGATTATCTATTGAATTTGGCGGCGCCTATTCCTTAATCGATGAGTTTTTCATTCATCCGCCAATTAGCAGCAAAGGCCTCGGTGCTGAAAGCCTCCTGACGGTCTGTAAGTTGCTCGAAGCCAACGGCACTAGATCGGTGCACCCGGAAGTTGCTAATGCAAACGAAACGGCGCATCAGTTGTATAGCCGATGTGGCTTTTCTCTGCGCACAAATTATCACCTGATGAACAAAGAGTTAAATTAATGCATGCCACATGGAACAATAGCTACGCAGGCCTGCCCGAGCAAATGTTTGCTCGACAAACGCCTACACCTGTAGACGCTCCAGCCGGCCTAGTTCTCAATACCGAACTAGCAGAGGAATTGGGTATAAAGTTTGGTAAGGATTGGCCAGAGTTTATTGCAGGAAATCAAGTATCAAAAGGTGCAGACCCTATCGCACAAGCCTATGCGGGACATCAATTTGGGCATTGGAATCCACAATTGGGCGATGGGCGTGCCGTACTTTTGGGCGAAATATTAAGCAATTTGGGCCGGGTAGACATCCAGCTCAAAGGCTCTGGCCGCACCCCTTGGTCTCGTGGCGGCGATGGACGCGCCTGGTACGGCCCAGTTTTACGAGAATATCTGATATCAGAGTCCATGCATGCACTTGGCATTCCTACTACCCGCGCGCTAGCCGCTGCCGCCACAGGAGAAAACATCCAACGTGAGCCCGGTCCTCTACCCGGCGCAGTGATTTGCCGAACCGCCAGTAGCCACATTCGTGTTGGCACTTTCCAATATTTCGCATCCCGCAACGATATAGAGGCTCTGCAAGCTCTTTTGGATCATGCTATATCTCGCCACTGTCCAAAGGCTAAAAATACTGAAGATTTTCTAAAAATAGCTGTCGCCGCTCAGGCCCGCCTAATTGCCCAATGGATGGGAGTTGGGTTTATTCATGGGGTGATGAACACCGATAACAGCCACGTGGGGGGCATCACCATTGATTATGGTCCGTGCGCTTTTATGGATGATTTTGTGCCTACAAAAGTGTTTAGTTCGATTGATCACCAAGGGCGCTACGGCTATAACAACCAGCCTAATTTGGCAGCCTGGAATATGGCACAATTGGCTACAGCGTTATTACCCCTGGCAAATGATACCGATGCCGCAATTGAAAAATATACTAAAATTGTGCAGGGTTTTTCTGGTCTATTTGAAGTTGAGTATGCAAAGGTTTTTTCAAAGAAAATCGGTTTAAAACCCAGTTTTGAAAGTGCCAAGCTCATAAAAAAATTACTGGGAATGATGGATCAGACAGGAGCTGATTTTACTCAAAGTTTCCGCGCGCTTGGATCGGACGAAATCTTGCGACATATTGGCGAACACCCCGATTTTGGGAGTTGGCATGACAATTGGTCGCAAACGGCCAATCTAGAAAATTTAAATCAAGTTAACCCTGCCATGATTGCCCGCAATCATTTGGTTGAGTCAATGATTACGCAATCTGTGGCTGGAGACATACAGCCGTTTCATGATTTGAATGCGGCCCTTAAGTCTCCTTTTATAACGCCACAAAATCCAGAGTTCATAGCTGTTCCAAACGCGAATGCGGTTGTTCATCAAACTTTTTGCGGTACTTAAGAATACCTGTGTGGAAAACGCCGCCAGCCTATGTCACAAGTAATTATGACAATTTTACAAATCATTTCCACTCTGATCGTTTTGGCCGCTGCTTTTGCCTCTATAAATACTATTTTCCTACGGTTACCCTCCGCCATTGGAATTTTAATTGTGTCTCTAAGCGTATCACTATTCTCGCTTGGAATTAATTTTATTTGGCCCAGCTTAGAACTTTCTTCTATTATGTACCGTGCAGTCAAGGGCTTTAATTTTTCCAATGCCTTGTTGGAGGGTATGCTTGGTCTATTGCTATTTGCCGGCGCGCTACATGTAAAACTTGTAGATCTTCGCGCAAATTGGCGAGTGGTACTGTTAATGGCCACCATTGGCGTTGCACTATCGACGATTGTAGCAGGGGTTGGGTTCAGCTGGATCACTGGCGCGCCCTTGATGATAGCGTTAGTATTTGGCGCTTTGATTTCTCCTACCGACCCCGTGGCGGTTTTAGGCGTACTGCGTGGGGCCAATCTAGAAAAGTCTCTCGAAACCAAAATCGCCGGTGAAAGCCTCTTCAACGATGGGGTTGGCTATGTAGTATTTTTAGTTTTGGTGAGCATCGCATTTCCCGCCGCAGGTGCGCATGGTAGCAACGTCGCAGATGCCATCACTTTGTTTATAAAAGAGGCCTTCGGCGGAGCTATTTTAGGTCTTGTTCTTGGCTGGGCTACTTACAAGGTAATGACAAGAATTAATGATTACTCAGTTGAAGTGCTTCTAACATTGGCGCTAGCCTTTGGTGGTTACCAACTGGCTATTTGGTTGCATGTCTCTGCACCTATCATGGCTGTCTGCGCGGGGTTACTGATCGGTGATGAGCTTACATCACATGCTATGACCCAGAAGACCCGTGATTATGTGGATACGTTTTGGAAGTTGATTGACGATATTTTAAACGCCGTGTTGTTCCTAATGATCGGCCTCGAAGTCTTCGCCATTGCATTTTCCATGGATGCGCTTTTGGCTGGCGTGTTGTCGATTGGCCTGTCTCTTTTAGCGCGGTTAGTTGCAGTATTTGTACCGATAGCGCTTCTGCGCCCATTTCGCAGGTTTTCTAAGGGAATTGTTCCCATTATGACTTGGGGTGGCTTGAAAGGTGGTATATCCGTAGCTTTAGCACTTTCCTTGCCCGATTCAGAGTGGAAACCGCTTATTTTGACCGTTACCTATATTGTGGTTTTGTTCTCGATCATCGTACAAGGCCTCACCGTCGCTTCGCTCGCGAAGCGAGTAGGGCGTTAATCCAAATTTATTTAATAAAGCTTTAAAATGTTAAACAGGTGTGAATATGGTTAAAAATATTATTCAGAGGTGCACGCAAAGTGGTTTGCGGATGACCGAGCAGCGACGCACCGTAGCCCAAGTTTTGGAAACCTCTCAAGACCACCCTGATGTAGAAGAACTTTATGCACGTGCCTCTAAATTGGACCCACGAATCTCGATTGCGACAGTATATCGCTCCGTAAAGTTATTTGAAGAATCGGGCATTCTTGAAAAGCTTGAATTTGGCGATGGCCGTGCTCGTTATGAAGATGCTGACAGAGACCATCACGATCATTTGATTGATATGCAAAGTGGTAAGGTGATCGAGTTTATAGATCCTGAAATTGAAGCTCTTCAAGAAAAAATTGCTCAACGTTTAGGATACATTCTCAAAGGCCATCGTTTAGAGCTGTACGGCGTGCCTATAAAGCGCGCCGTAGATGAGTGACAATAATGTCCGCGAAAATCTACTTGGCATAGGTTTTATAATCGCCGCCATGGCAGGTTTTGCCGTCGAAGATGCTATAATAAAATTTCTAACGTCGCGATTATCGCCGGGCCAGATCATGATCATGATTGGTTTGGGTGGCACCTCGTGCTTTTATCTGTTGGCCCGCCTAAATGGCCAAGCTGTGACTAAAGAGGTTGCACTCAACTCTTGGGTCATTGGCCGCACTTTATCTGAACTGTTTGGCACAGCATTTTTTGTACTATCTCTAGCGCTGGTCCCGATTACTACAATTTCTGCAATTATCCAAGTGAGCCCATTGCTGGTAACTCTAGGGGCCGCAGTGTTGCTACGCGAGAAGGTTGGTATCAGGCGTTGGTCTGCAATTTTTATAGGCCTTTTCGGGGTGGCAGTCATTCTGCGCCCCTGGGCAACCAACTTCGATGCCGCAGCCCTACTTGCCTTGCTTGGAGTTATTGGACTGTCAGCGCGTGATGTAGCCACGCGGCGAGTACCAAAGCATACGCCGAGTTTGGTCTTGGCCATCTTCGGCTTCGGTTCCACCATTCCCGCAGGTCTGATCTTGCTTGCCTTCAATCCCGGGTTACTCATGCCAACCACACAGGAAACCCTATTAGTTCTAGCAGGGATCTTTATCGGTGTGGGTGCGTATTATTGTATTGTTACAGCCATGCGGCTGGGCGATGTCTCTGCCGTGGTGCCCTTTCGTTATTCACGGTTGGTATTTGGTATCGCCATTGGCGTCTGGTATTTTGGCGAAACCTTAGACCGCTGGACCCTGATAGGTTCTGCAATCGTAGTCTGCTCAGGGCTTTACGCTCTATGGCGTGAAACTCGACGGCGATGAGTAATTAAGTTAAACACTCTTTCAACCAAGTGCGGACATCGCTAAACGTTGCGCAGCACAATTTACTGGAGCGCTTTTCATGTCCACCATAATCGATATCCATGCACGCGAAATTCTTGATAGCCGGGGCAACCCAACTGTTGAGGTAGATGTTACCCTTGAAGACGGTACAATGGGCCGTGCGGCTGTGCCATCGGGCGCATCGACCGGGGCTTATGAAGCCGTAGAAATTCGCGATGAGGACAAGTCTCGTTATATGGGCAAAGGTGTCCTGACTGCGATTGAGAATGTAAATGGCGAGATTGCAGACTCTCTGATCGGGTTCGAGGCTGAAGAGCAAGTAGCAATAGATGAAGCCATGATAGAAATGGATGGTACGCCAAACAAGGCCCGTTTAGGCGCAAACGCAATTTTAGGCGTATCTCTTGCTGTGGCCAAAGCGGCAGCCAGTTATTGCGGCCAACCATTGTATCGTTACGTGGGCGGTACATCCGCACGAGTTTTGCCAGTGCCAATGATGAATATTCTTAACGGTGGTGAGCATGCGGACAACCCAATTGATATCCAAGAGTTTATGATCATGCCGGTTGCAGCTGAAAACATGCGTGATGCGGTACGCATGGGTTCAGAAGTATTTCATACACTAAAAGGTGAATTAACAGCAGCGGGCCTGTCAACCGGCATAGGTGATGAGGGTGGCTTTGCGCCTAATATTTCTTCGTCGCGTGCCGCATTAGATTTCATCATGCATGCCATCGACAAAGCGGGCTACAAACCGGGCAAAGATATTTATCTAGCATTAGATTGTGCAGCCACCGAGTATTACAAAAACGGCATCTATCAAATGAGGGGCGAGGGCAAATCTCTCACCAGTGCTCAAAACGTCGCCTATCTAGCCGCGTTAGCAGATGATTATCCAATAATCAGCATAGAAGATGGCTGTGACGAAGACGACTGGGACGGCTGGAAACTTTTGACTGATACCCTCGGAAATCGCTGTCAGTTAGTCGGAGATGATCTTTTTGTCACCAACCCTGAACGTTTAGCAATGGGCATTGAGCGCGGTTCTGCCAATTCAATGCTCGTGAAGGTTAATCAGATTGGCTCATTAACTGAAACTATGCGAGCTGTAGAGATGGCACATCGTGCGGGCTTTACAAATGTGATGAGCCACCGCTCTGGCGAAACCGAAGATGCCACAATTGCAGATTTGGCCGTTGCTACAAATTGCGGTCAAATCAAAACTGGCTCCTTGGCACGGTCCGACAGGTTGGCTAAATATAACCAGTTGATACGCATCGAGGAAGCGTTGGGCGATACTGCAATTTATGCTGGCCACTCGATACTCAAACAATGAACGCTGATCAGATCATAGCTCATCTCAAGTTAGAACCACATCCCGAAGGGGGATGGTTCCGGCAAACTTGGGCAGCCGATACGCCCGGGCGCCCATCAGGAACTTGTATATATTTCCTACTAAAAGCAGGGGTTTCCTCAGCTTGGCATAGGGTGGATGCCGGTGAAGTTTGGCACTATTACTCAGGCTCACCACTGATCTTACGCCGCGCAGCAACCCTCGATGGCCCAGCCTATGACGCAGTTTTGGGACCAGATTTAGCAGCTGGGCAATTTCCACAATTATTAGTTGAAGCAGGGTACTGGCAAGCTGCACACAGCACGGGCGAATATACGCTTGTAGGGTGTACCGTCAGCCCTGGATTCGAGTTTGCAGGATTTGAGTTGATTACACCAGGTTTCGAAATCCCAATCTAAGCAGTTAAGCGGGACTGATTGTACCACCGTATAGTGGCTGGGACACGCCTGTCGTACGTGGAAATGAGGTCGGAAAACCCCGTGCGACCCTCGCGGCTAGATATGCAAAAGCTTGCGCCTCAACCATATCTCCATCGAACCCCATATAGTCGATATCGTGAACGGTCATGGGCAAAGCAACTTTCAGCAATCGCATCAGCTCGCAGTTTTTGCGCCCACCACCCGTTATCCACATTTGCTGTGGTAACACTGGCATATGGTCAAGTGCTGCCACCACACCAGCCACAATAATGGCCGTTAGCGTTGCAGCTGCATCCTGCGCACTCAAATCCGCCACCAGACCTGCAATATAGGGGAAATCCCCCCTATCCAAAGATTTTGGAACAGCCTGCACAAAATAATTATCACGTAGAAACTGATCCAAGATAGTAAAATCAGGACAGCCTTGTGCTGCAAGCGATCCACAATCATCATATGCCAGTCCCATTTTGAAAGTCATATAATCATTCAAAGGTGCATTGGCTGGACCTGTATCAAAGGCCAAAATTCCCATTTCCGGTGGCTGTTTAGGATCGACCAGTGTTAAATTACCTATTCCACCCAAGTTTACGACAGCCACGGGTGCAGATATCTTAGCATATCGCACCATCGCCCAATGGTATATTGGGGCCAATGGTGCACCCTGCCCTCCACATGCCACATCCTCAAGGCGAAAGTTCCAAACCACTGGCACACCCACCAATCTTGCCAATCCTGCGCCATCACCTAACTGATGTGTTCGACCATATTGCGGTTCATGGGCTAGAGTTTGCCCATGAAACCCAATCAAATCCGCCTTGGGAAGCTGTTGCAGGGCTTTATAATGCACGTCTTTAACCAAAGTGGTAGCAGCATCCAAGCCCGGGTCCAAAGGCCATTTGCCAAGAGCACTACGCAGTATCTCACGTTCCTCCGGCGTGTAGGGTTGATAGCATGAGGGGCCAAACTCAAGAATATCCATTCCATCGGTCAGCACACAAGCTGCATCTACGCCGTCAAGTGAGGTACCAGACATCAAACCTGTCACCCAAATTGGCTTATTCTGACTCATAGTCTTCCCCTACATAAAGGCTTTCACTATACACTGAACTGAGGCCTTTCAAGGAACAAGAGATCAATGGCATATCATCCAAAATCAGAATTTATGGCAGTAATGATGCAACGTGGCTTTTTGGCTGATTGCACAGACTATCAAGGCCTCGACGATGCGCTTAGTAAAGGTGTGACTCCCGCCTATATAGGCTTTGATGCTACGGCAAAATCTTTACATGTTGGTAGCTTAATCCAGATAATGATGTTGCGGTGGTTGCAGAAGACTGGACATAAACCGATTACATTGATGGGTGGCGGCACAACCAAAGTCGGTGACCCCTCCTTCAGAGCTGATGAAAGGCCGTTACTGACCGACAATCAGATCAATGATAATATAGCGGGAATAAAACGGGTTTTTGAAAATTATATAAACTATGATGATGAACCCAATGGCGCTTTGATGCTGAACAATTCAGAATGGTTGGACAACCTTAATTATCTTGAGTTTTTGCGTGATATTGGCCGCCATTTTTCTGTTAATAGGATGTTAAGCTTTGAATCCGTAAAATCACGCATTGATCGCGAGCAGTCCCTAAGCTTTCTTGAGTTCAACTACATGATCCTTCAAGCATATGATTTTTTGGAGCTGAATCGGCGTTATGGTTGTCTGTTTCAGATGGGAGGTTCAGATCAATGGGGAAACATAGTTAACGGTATTGATCTCACCCGCCGAGTTTTGGATCACGAAATTTATGGGTTAACCTCACAATTGCTGACTACTTCGGACGGCAAAAAAATGGGAAAATCACTGAATGGCGCAATTTGGCTAAATGCGGATATGTTATCACCATATGAGTTTTGGCAGTTTTGGCGCAACACAACAGATGAAGATACTGGACGGTTCCTCAAGCTCTATACCGAATTGCCAATCGAAGATTGTGACCTCCTTGGAGCGTTGCAAGGTGCCGACATCAACAGTGCTAAAATCATATTGGCCAATGAAGTCACCACACTGTTACATGGCGCTGAAGCCGCTAAAGCAGCAGAAGCCACAGCGCTAGCAGTGTTCGAGAATGGCGGGGTGGGCGATGATCTCCCGACCCTGACTCTCAGCACTCAAGATGTGGGAGACGGCATCTCTGTTGTCCAGATTTTGATAAAATCTGGACTGGTAAATACCGGCAAAGAGGCAAAACGTTTAATTGCCGAAGATGGTGCAAAATTAAACGATGCGCCACTCAATGATGCAGGTTTAATATTACAAGTTTCAGATTTTGAAAAACCAATCAAGTTATCCAAGGGCAAAAAGAAACACATATTGGTACAGATTACATGACATCGCGGACAGCAAAGACCTTCACACCCCCAGTGATGGAGGCCTACGGCTGGCTAATAGATAAAAACTTTTCTGACATTCCACTAATTAATGTCAGCCAAGCTGCACCTGTCGATCCGCCCCCTGCGCCAATGCTGTCTCATATGGCGGCAGTACTACAAGACGACGACACACATATTTATGGGCCAGTACTCGGAATGCCTGCATTGCGCTCAGAAGTGTCCAAACAGTGGAGTGCAGCCTATGCCGGAAATATTTTACCCGCACAGGTAGGCATTACTTCAGGTTGCAACCAGGCATTTTCTGCAGCTATTGCGATGCTTTGTGGTGAAAATGATGAAGTATTGTTACCAGTACCCTTCTATTTCAATCATAAAATGTGGCTGGATATGTCGGGTGTTAAGGCAGTTTCTCTGCCGTGTAGTGGCAATATGGTTCCAAGTCCCAACGATGCCAGTGCATTAATCACACCTCGCACCCGAGCAATTATTTTGGTCACTCCGAATAACCCTTGCGGTGTGGAATATCCTCCTGAAGTGATTATGGCCTTCTACGAAATCGCAAAATCTCATGGTATCGCACTAATCATAGACGAAACTTATCGAGATTTTCATAGTCAACTCGGTGCGCCACATGCATTGTTTCAACAATTAGACTGGGACAATACCCTTGTACATCTTTATTCCTTTTCAAAAGCATACAGGATGACAGGTCACCGTGTTGGCGCCATTGTGGCGGGTGAAGCACGCATGTTGGAGATTGAGAAGTTTCTCGATACCGTCTCCATCTGTGCCAACCAACTTGGTCAAAAAGCAGCACTTTGGGGCATGCAAAACCTGGATGACTGGCTGGCAAATGAGCGTCGCGTAATATTATCACGCCGTCAGGCAATTTTAGAGAATTTTCCTAATTTGGCCGCCAAAGGCTGGGAGCTGCTGGGGTTGGGAGCATATTTTGCATATCTAAAACATCCTTTCACTATGGCTTCTGACCGTTTAACCAAAAACCTGGTAGATGATGCCTCAGTCCTCGCACTGCCTGGCACCATGTTTGTACCTCAGGGTGACGAAAGTGGCAAAAGTCAGATCCGAATTGCATTCGCTAATATAGATACTGCTGGTATCGCGGTTTTATTTGATAGATTAGCAAATGTAACCTACTAACCAGCTTGCTGCTTTGGACTTGTTGTCCTAAGCATTGGGAACTTAATTAAAGGGATAGCCCCAATGGCCACGAAAAAAAAATCAGGTGCAAGCAAATTCGCAGCATATGTTATTATTGGTTTATTAATGTTTGGTATGATCGGGTTTGGGGCCGCGGGACTAAATGGTACCCAGCGAAACCTTGGAACAGTGGGCGAAAAAAACGTAACGATTAGTTCCTACAATGACGCCTTACAGAGTGAAATCCGCCGTTTTCAAGAGCAAATTGGTAGGGTTCTAACACAGCAAGAAGTGCAGGCAATTGGCCTCGATCAGCAGGCTCTAAATAGGGTAATCAATACCCGCGCCTTGGATCAGCTCGTCACTGATTTGGGACTATCCGTAGGAGATGAACGAGTGCGGTCGCAGGTTATCGAAATTCCAGCATTCCAAGGGCTGGATGGTCAATTTGATAGGCTTACTTACACTGAGGCTTTACAGCGCTACGACTTAAACGAGGCGGATTTTGAAACCTCGTTGCGTGAGGACACAATACGGAATGCTGTGCAGCAAGCAGTTTTGTCGAGCATCGAGATGCCCTCAACCTATAGTCAGGTTATTGCGTCGTATATCTCCGAAACTCGAGATTTTTCTTGGGCTCGTTTGCAACAAGATGATTTGGTCACAGGCACGCCAGTTTTCACTGAGGCTGAATTAGTAAAATTTCATTTAGAAAACCCTGAGAAATTTACGACGCCAGCTGCAAAAACCATAACCTACATTTGGTTGACACCTACTATATTGGCCAAGGATATAGTAGTATCGGATGAAGAATTGCGCGCTGCTTATGACACACGAATTGATGAGTTCATTCAGCAGCCCAGCCGTTTGGTTGAACGTTTGATCTTCTCTACACAAAAAGAGGCCCAAGACGCGATAGACGCCATAACCGAAGGTACGACTAGCTTTGATCAAGTTGTGCAAAATCGTGGCTTAACATTACAAGATGTTGATCTTGGCGACGTAACAGAAACTTCCTTGGGCGCGGCAGGTCCACTAGTTTTTAGCTCGACCGAGCCCGGTGTGACTGGCCCAGCTAACACAGATTTGGGCCCAGCTATATTTCGAATAAATGCTATTTTAGATGGTAATATTCAAACCTTCAAAATGGTGCGAGAACAGCTACTTAAAGATGCAGTTCTCGATGTTGCAATTGATAACATTGCTGGAATGTCAGAAGAAGTGGACGATTTGTTGGCAAGCGGTGCCACATTAGAGGATGTGGCAGCCGAAACACAGATGGAATTGGGCAGCATAGATTGGCACATAGCTACCGAAGGTGGAATTTCAGATTATGAAGAATTTCAGATTGCAGCAGCAACTTTAACCACTGAAAATTTTCCAACTCTGGCACCTCTGAGTAATAATGGCCTTTTTGCAATACGCTTTGACACCGGTGTACCAGCAATATTTCAGAAGCTTGAGATTGTTCGGGAGGATGTGATTACGGCTTGGATTGCGCAAACCGTACAGCAACAGCTTGTAGCAATGGCCACAGTCATCGCTCCACAGGTTTCCATCGACGCACCTTTGGCAAGCTTTGGTCTTGTCGAAAATGCTGAAGATAATATGGCGCGCAGTGCCTCAGTTGATGACGCCCCGCCATCATTAGTTTTCAAGGCCTTTGAAACGCCCGTAGGGACAGCCACAATAGTGGAAGGCTCCTCAGACGTAATTATATTAATTCCTCGAGCGGAACATGCAGCTGACTTAGATAACGATCAGGTTAAATCTATTCAAAAAATTCTTGGCAATCGGATCAATACAGCCCTGGCTCAAGATGTGTTTGAAGCATTCAGTAAAGCTTCTCGTGAAGCAGTAGATGTGAACATCAACCAAACAACACTCCGTGCAGTCAATAGTAGTCTTTTGGGCGGTGGATAACCTGCATGAAACTCGTACCTTCATTCGAGGACTTTGCCACAAAATATGAGTCTGGCGAGCATCAACTGGTTTATTCACGTCTTGCTGCCGATCTTGATACACCCGTTTCGGTGATGTTAAAGTTGTCTGGAGGTCAAAAAGATAGTTTTATTCTTGAGAGTGTAACCGGGGGCGAAATCCGAGGCCGATATTCTATTATTGGCATGAAACCAGATCTTATCTGGCGATGCCATGGTACCTCGAGCGAGATTAATCGTGAGTCTCGGTTCGATCCCAATAGTTTCACACCACTAGAGGGCAGTCCCTTGGACAGCTTGCGTGCATTGATTGCTGAATGTCGTATAGATATGCCCGTAGACCTACCCGCGGCGGCAGCTGGCCTTTTTGGTTATCTTGGCTATGACATGATCCGATTGGTGGAACATCTGCCCAACATTAATCCAGATCCAATAGGTGTTCCAGATGCGGTGATGATGCGCCCTACCGTGGTAGCAGTACTGGATGGAGTGAAGGGCGAGGTCACAATAGTTTCGCCTGCCTGGTTCAAATCAGGCCTTTCCACACGTGCCGCCTATGCGCAGTCTGCCGAACGAGTAATGGATGCGCTGCGTGATTTAGAACGGCCTGTAAGTACAGAACAACGTCATCTAAGTGGGTCCGTCCATGTTGGTGAACCAGTGTCAAACTTTACCAAACAGGGCTATCTGCAGGCTGTTGAAAAGGCCAAAGACTACATAAAAGCAGGTGATATTTTTCAAGTGGTCCCAGCACAGCGCTGGACGCAAGATTTCAACCTACCACCTTTTGCGATGTACCGCGCACTGAGGCGGGTAAACCCGTCGCCCTTCATGTTTTTCTTTAACTATGGGGACTTTCAAATAATTGGTGCCAGCCCTGAAATTTTAGTGCGCTTGATGGATAATGAAATTACAATTCGCCCAATTGCTGGCACGCGCAAACGTGGCGGCACCCCAGAGGAAGATAAAGCGTTGGAGCTGGAGCTTTTGGGTGATCCCAAAGAGCTGGCTGAGCATCTAATGCTGCTAGATCTCGGACGCAATGATGTCGGCCGAGTTGCAAAAATTGGTACTGTACGTCCTACAGAAAAATTTACAGTCGAACGTTATAGTCATGTTATGCATATTGTTTCTAACGTAGTGGGTGAATTAGACCCACAGCATGACGCTGTTGCAGCTCTTTTAGCCGGTCTACCCGCCGGTACGCTTTCAGGCGCACCAAAAGTAAGGGCTATGCAAATTATTGATGAGTTGGAGCCTGAAAAACGCGGCGTTTACGGCGGTGGGTGTGGTTATTTCTCAGCCGGTGGCGATATGGATATATGTATCGCCCTTAGAACCGCTGTATTAAAAGATGGACTGCTTTATTCTCAAGCTGGAGGCGGCGTAGTCTATGACAGCGATCCCGAAGCCGAATATGAAGAAACTGTTAATAAAGCAAAAGCGGTATGGAGCGCTGCAGCAGATGCCGCCAATTTTTCCAATGCAAGGAATAACTAAACGCCCAATAGTAGAACTTAAGCTTGTAAAATGGCTAACCATCATTCACATTCAGTATGTGGAATTTGTGGGAGCACAAAGCTATGACACTATCAAGACGTAACTTCATGAAAAATGCAGGTGGAGCCGCAGTGGTGAGCGGCGCGCTTTGGACGCCACAGGCTGCACATTCACAAGTCTCTATCGGAGCGATGACCCTAGATGTAGTCAGCGATGGCTATTTAAGTTTGCCAGGGTCTTTCGCCTTTGGGCCAATGCCACAAGATGAGCTGGCACAAATTTTAAATACCTACAACCAATCGATAAACAGTCTTAATCCTCCATGCAATATAACCCTATTGCGGGATGGCCATCGCAATATTTTGTTTGATGTAGGCTCTGGGCCAAATTTCCAACCAACTGCAGGCCACTTAGTTGAATCCCTTTTTTCCCTGGGATTGGCCCCAGAGGATATAACTGACGTCGTCTTCACTCATGGTCATCCAGATCACCTTTGGGGACTATTAGATGATTTTGATGATCCACTGTTCATCGAGGCTACCTATATGATCGGCAAAGCGGAGTGGGAGTATTGGACGGACCCAAATACGGTAGATTCAATTTCTAGTGATAGGACCATAATGGCTGTGGGAGCCAAACGGCGTTTAGAAGCCATTGAAGACAAAATTAATTTTTTCAATGATGGAGAAGAAATTCTTCCTGGCGTCGCAGCGCGCGCAAGTTTTGGCCATACACCGGGACATATGGCCTTCGAAATTCGCTCTGGAAGCACGGCTACTATGGTAGTTGGGGACAGTATTGGCAATCACCATATCGCCTTGGCACGACCGCAATGGGTGTCTGGCTCAGATCAAGATGGTGATCTTGGGGCAGCAACGCGAGTTAGCCTACTAGATCAATTAGCTTCTGAAAAAATGTCCTTAATCGGGTTTCATATAAATCAAGGCGGTATTGGATTTGTTGAGAAAACAGACGATGGCTACATTTTCATCCCAGAGATATAGAATGATAAAAACTCTTCTCACCTGCTGCCTCTTGGCCACCCCTGCTCTCGCCAGTGAAAACATTCCCGATCAATATCCAAGTTCGATACTTTATTCGAAGCCTGTTGAGTTTATCCCAAATGTGTTTTCCGCGATTGGGGCCACTGCCCCATCTACCTATGATAATGCCGGCCACAATAATAACCTGAGTTTCATCGTCACCGGAAACGGCGTTGTGGTGATTAATGGCGGTGGCTCATATCTTTTGGCCAGTGCGATGCATGATGAAATCAAATTAGTGACAAATCAGGCAGTGCGTTTGGTGTTGAATGAAAATGGGCAAGGTCATGCAATGTTGGGTAATTCTTATTGGGCCGATCAAGGTGTTAAAATTGTCGCACACGTGGACGCAGCAGAAGAATTCAAACACCGCGGAGCACAAAATTTGAACAGTGCACAAAATCGTCTACAGGAGCGCGCTGATGGTACCCGAACCGTCATGCCTGATGAAACCTTTGACGACGCCTATAGTGTTAGTTTTGGTAGTATACATATCGAAGCTCTGCATTTGGGCCCATCACACAGCCCCGGCGATATAGTGATATGGCTACCTGAATTAAGCTTGGTTATTGCTGGTGATATAGCCTTTCATGAGCGACTTTTGCCAATATTTGAGCATACTATTACTGCAGATTGGCTAGATACTTGGGACACTGAGTTTGAAGCACTGAAGGCAACTTACGTGATCCCTGGTCACGGACATCCCACCAATATGGCTCAGGTGCGGCGCTATACCAGAGATTACCTTGCCTATCTACGCGGCAAGATTGGTGCACACATTGTAAATGGTGGAGGTTTAGCGGAAGCATATTATGTAGACCAAAGCCCATATGCACATTTAGATACGTTTAACGAGTTAGCCACCCGCAACGCGGGACAAGTGTTCGAGCAGATGGAATTCGAATAACCGTATCTTCGTCGAAGCTGTACACGCGTTTGGCGCGCTAAAAATCACTGCACATAAGTGCTTAGGTAAAAGGTAGACACTTTATTGAGCCGCCATAGGTTTGCGCGCCAATTCGCATTGCGTCCACAGATCACTTAACGCCGAAACCAAAGCATCAATATCAACGACAGAATGCACTGGAGACGGAGTGATGCGCAGCCGTTCAGTCCCACGCGGGACAGTGGGATAGTTAATGGGTTGGATATAAATTCCATAATCCTTCATCAAGATATCAGATATATATTTACACTTCATAGCATCTCCTACAATAACCGGGATTATATGCCCAGCATTTGTAGTATGCGGAATACCAATTTCATCAAAGCGAGCCCGCACCTCAGCGACGCGCTCTTTATGAATTTTCCTCTCAATTTGACTATGCTTGAGGTGTCGCACCGAGGCCGCAGCACCCGCAACAACTGCAGGAGGGAGCGCTGTAGTAAAAATAAATCCACTGGCAAAGCTGCGCACAAAGTCACAAAGCTCAGTAGTGGCTGCAATATAGCCGCCAACTACGCCGACCGCTTTACCCAACGTACCCTCTATCACAGTTAGACGTTGCATCAGACCCTCTTGCTCAGCAATGCCTCCACCACACGGCCCATACAGACCTACTGCATGAACCTCATCAAGATAAGTCATCGCATTGTATTTATCGGCTAAATCGCAAATCGCTGCTATGGGTGCTATATCACCATCCATAGAATATACGCTCTCAAAGGCAATTAGCTTCGGCCGATCCAAAGGTTGTGCAGCTAATTTGGCCTCAAGATCCGCAAGGTCATTGTGCTTCCATATCTGACGTTCAGCCTTAGAGTGGCGAATGCCTTCAATCATAGAGGCGTGGTTTAGTGCATCTGATAGGACCAAGCAATCAGGAATGCGCCCAGCTAATGTACCCAGAGCAGCCCAATTGGAGACGTATCCTGAGGTAAACAATAGCGCCGCTTGTTTGTCGTGCCAATCCGCCAGCTCTTGCTCCAATTGCACATGATAATGAGTGGTGCCAGAAATGTTACGTGTCCCACCGGCACCTGCACCACTATTGTCGATTGCCGCGTGCATAGCACTCAAAACGTCTGGGTGTTGCCCCATTCCAAGGTAATCGTTCGAGCACCAAATAGTCACTTCCTTAGTATCGTTAGCCCGCGATGTTGCTTGTGGAAAACTGCCGTTGTGGCGCTCTAGGTTGGCAAATACACGATAGTCACCGCTTTCGCGCAATATATCGAGTGAAGATTTGAAAAATTCCTGATAGTCCATATTAATCCCCAACCGCTTTTTGTACTATACCCTCGAGCATGGCTTGAACAGATTTCATTACTCCATCAGGGTAGTTACGGTAGCCTATCACAACTTTCCCCTCTTGATCCGCAACAAATATAGAATAAGGGCAATGTGCAATATTCATTGGATTAGCCTCCATAACCATGCGCGAGACTACTGCAGAGCAAAAAAAAAATACATCTGCAGCATCAAATATGATCGCATCACTACCAAGATCAGGACCGGTACGGTTGAGCATATCGCCAGTATGGCTAATGTAATCAATTACCAAACCCGCATCTAAAATAGCATTTTCAACATTAAAGGTTGCGCCGTCAAAGTCCCCCTCAAATGGGTAAACCACAGCAAAGTCATCAGCCATCACCACGGAGAAAATAAGGAAGGATAAGCTAAACCCAGCAAGCGTTTTAGTTATTATCCTTTAATCTCCTTTATCTATTATTCACTAGTAGTTATTAGTAATACAGTTAATTTCTCATGTAGTGGTAGCCTAATAGTTTCATAATTTCTCAGAACTTAACCCGGTTCTTTTGATGTTTCCTGAACACTTATCTCACAACTGGTTTTTAGTAACTTTCTGCCCTCCCTATCTTGAGAAGGTTTTTAAATATTCGATAACTGCAATTTGATCCGCTTCCTTTCGTAGGCCTCCAAATGACATCTTTGTACCTTTCAAATAGGTCTTGGGCTTAGCCAAGAAAGCAGCAAGTTCATCACCAGTCCAAGTCAGTCCACCCTCAGCCGCAGCTTTCATCGCTCTAGAATAGCGAAACCCCTCAATGGAACCTGCAGCGCGGTTCACCACACCGTTTAAAATAGGACCAGATTTGTTTTTAGCGCGATCGCCAACTTGGTGACAAGATTTGCATTTCTTAAACACTTTTTCACCATCAGCAACTAATTTGAGATCAACCGTAGGACCTTCAATCTCAGATGTCAGCGCCTCCGCCTCCACACCTGCAACTTCCTCTGTTGTAAAAACACCAACCTGATCTGGTGTCACATCTAAAACCAAAGCGCGCATAGTAATCTCAACCGTATCCTTGCAGTTTTTCATACAAGGCACGTCAGACCAAATCGCATATTCCGTCGCTCCTCTGTCATCCACCACAAACCCCTTGGCGTTTGGCATTTCAAATGCCAAAAAGTTATCATCTGACAACACAAAATTATCTTCAATCAAGTCGTTCGAATATAAGATATACGCAACAATCGCGTAAACTTCATCATCAGTTAGGCTACCCGCATTTCCATAGGGCATGGAGCGCTTAATATAGTCATAAGCCGTGGTCAAATATGGCCAGTAGGAACCAACTGTTTTCAGAGGGTCTTCGTGGTCAAGAGTGTCAACACCACCGGCCAGTTTTGGCCAATTGTCGATACCCTCCGCAAAATCGCCATGGCACGCAGCACACTTTTCAGAAAATATTTCTTCTCCAACTAGGGCATCACCCGAACCAAAAGGAAGCCCTTCACCCAAAGCATTAATATCTAGGTCCCATGCGGCGACTTCTGCTGGCAGAGCAGCACGTCCAAGACCCAGCTTTTCAGCTAAGGCGGAGTCCGCCACGGCACAAAATACGAATGCAAATACTATTGATTTAAGATACTTCAACATTTTCCGCCTCCCCATTTTCTCGAACCCACCAGGTTTGGATGCAATTATTATGATAAATAGAATTAAGACCACGGACGTCGCGCAGTTGAGTTTTGGTTGGCTGCACATAGCCATTTTCATCCATTGCCCGCGACTGCAGCAGCATTTCAGAGCCATCCCAATTAATATCAAGATAGAAACGTGTCAAAGCCATTCTCTCACCCGGTTTAGCAAGGCGAGCAGTTTCCCAAGTCTTACCACCGTCTTTCGACACATCTACACGGGTAATCCTACCATGACCCGACCACGCAAGCCCAGTTATAACTAAAGGTCCAGAACCATGTTTGATGGGCGCTTGAGGACTTGGCGATGTTACAACAGATTTTGCGTCCATCGCCCATGTCCACTTCCGGCTGACACCGTCAGCTAAAGTATCGGTATATTTAGATGTTTCTTCCCGCGATTCCACTGGGGAATTAGTAACCTCAATACGACGGATCCATTTAACCCACATATTACCTTCCCAGCCTGGAACTACCAAGCGCACAGGATAGCCATGCTCTTTACGCAGCGCTTCACCATTAGCTTTGAAGGCGACCAAAACATCGTCTAAGGCTTTGTCCATTGGTATCGACCGGCCATTAGACGAAGCATCCGCCCCCTCCACAAATACCCACTTACCAGTAGTATCATAGCCCGCTTCTTCCAATAAAAGCCGCAAAGGCACGCCAGTATATTCCATATTGTGTATCATGCCATGAGTGAATTGGACCCCATTCAGCTGAGCTCCAGCCCATTCCATACCAGTATTGGCGGCACACTCACAAAAATAAATATGATTTTCACGTGGAAATCTTTCGAGATCCTCATAAGTAAAGACTAACGGAGTATCAACCAAGCCATTGATCATAAGCCTATAATTTGCTTTTGAAAGATCAATAGCCCCAGAGTGGTGCCTTTCAAACGCGCAGCCTTGAGGAGTAATCGTACCATCCAAAGCATGGATAGGCGTGAAGTTAATCGAACTCACCTGATCAGCGGTCAGCCATTCCACATTGCGTCGAACCACTCCGCCCTCATACTTAATTGGCAAGCCATACGGCGTGGCGTCCACACCGTCGCCAAAGCTTTGCACCCATTCCTGCGGTTCAGTTATCAACGGGTCCCCAGTTTGCGCTTGCACTGAGCCAGAGGTCAGAGCTCCCGCACCAACAACCACAGAGCCGCTTAGAAAGGAACGCCGGGATTGTTTAAATGGATTGTTCTTCGACATATAAATTTCTTTCAATAGTTCGGAAAAATTTAGGCTCCAATAACCTCAACACTGTTGTTTGGATCCAAAGATATTGTAACTTGTTTGCGAATATGATTTTCAACCACATCCCAAATTTTAGGCCCCTCAGTGCCCTCGTTCACACTT
>Ga0115001_10001286_pt1 | contig 19332 bp, 18 predicted proteins | sample ArcticOcean_MG_C_12_FD_89869 | JGI IMG/M metagenome (GOLD analysis project Ga0115001, IMG submission 89869) | Marine microbial communities from western Arctic Ocean - ArcticOcean_MG_CB8_130 | ecosystem: Environmental > Aquatic > Marine > Oceanic | place: Arctic Ocean: Canada Basin | collected... | reverse complement strand
AAAAGTACTTTATTAGATTTAATAGTAGGTTTATTAAAACCAACAAGCGGAAAAATTTTAATAGATGGAAAAGAATTTGCAAATGATGTTAATACAAATTGGATTAAAAATGTAGGTTACGTGCCGCAGGATACTTATCTTTTAGATGATACGATAAAAGCTAATATCGCATTTGGTGAGGAAAAAGAAAATTTTAATTATCAAAATTATAAAGAAGCAATAAAACTAGCTCAATTAGATAAATTTATTAATAATCTCGAAAATAAAGAGGACACCATTGTGGGAGAGAAGGGCATTAGATTATCTGGGGGTCAAAGACAAAGAATATCTTTGGCCAGATGTTTTTACTTTAAACCGAAATTAATTATATTAGATGAGCCAACTAGCTCATTAGATGTTGAAAATGAGAAAAAAATTATAGATGACCTTTATTCCTTAAAAATAAAAGTCACCTTAATTATTATTTCACATAGATACTCTATATTCAAAAAGTGTAAGAGAATATTCAATTTAAATAATAAAAATTTGAATAAATTTGATAATTTCGAGGAGTTATTAAATCATAATAATTATAGAGATCCGAAGTAAAATGAAAAAATATGAATATTTGGTATTATTTTTAACAATTAGAAATAACAAATTTTTCCATCAGCTTTTATCAAATAACTTTTTTACATATAGCTATTTATTCAAAAACTTCAAAAAGGTTTATATTATTGACCTTAATAATTTAGCATTTTTAAATAAAAAAAATAATATAAATCCTAATATTTTAAATAATTTTTTCTCTAACTCAAATGTGAAATTTGTTTCTTTAAATAAGTTTATCCACTTACATGAATTTTTAAAAAGTAAAAAAATTATTGCCATCAAGGGTTTTAAAAATGGATATAAAGAAATTATGATTAATATTTTTCTTAAATTTTATGATGTAAGGTTGTTACAAATTTACAATGTTGGAAATAGAAATCATTCATATAACGTTTCACCAAGTAGAACTAAATTATTCAAAAATTTTTTGATTAAGAAGCTTGCCCATAAATTAACTGTTTTTTTGAGTACGGTTGGTCTAGTTGGAAAAATTGATATAAGGTTTACTGCAAACCCTGACTACATAAGATTTAATAAGACTAAAATTGCTAACAAAGTTGCAAATTTTTTTAATTTTCCTTATGTAAAAAAATTTATTCCAATCAACAGTAGAGCCTATGATATTTCTTTAAACAATAAGTTTAGAATTAAGAATGATTATATAGCTGTACTTGATGAGCAACTAAATGCACCTCAGTGGACCAAGTGGAGAAACAAGATCAAAAAGCAGGATGTTAAACTACATTATAAAAAATTTAACCTTTATCTTAAAAAATTATCAAAAGTTTTAAAAAAAAAAGTAATAATTTGTATTCACCCAGATGACAATTTGAATGAAAAAAAAAAGATTTTTAAAGATTTTATCGTAAAAAAATATAGAACCAGGGAGTACATCTACAAATCATTTTTAGTAGTTTTTTTTGAATCTAGCGCCATAATAGATGCAATTTTATTAAATAAAAATATTATCACTATTAAATCAAAAGTTATGGATGGAAATCAAATTGCAACAGGACTAGATTGGGTTAAAGAAATCAATATTGCTATGTGTACAATTGATCATATTGAAACTTTAAATTTAACAAAAGATTATTTAATTAAAAAAAAGATTATTAAAAAAAGCAAAAGGATTAAACTAGATTATAGAAATTATACAAAAAATTATATATGCACTGATGTTAAAAATGTTATGGGTGTTGAAAAGATTCAAAAAACAATTAAGCAAATATACAGATTGGACTAGTAATAAAAAATAAATTTAATGACGATAATTCTGGATTTAATGTTCAAGATTTAGTTATTATGAGAATTGTTGGAAGAGAAATATTAAATCTAATATGTTAGAAACATGCTATCTAGTATATAAAACTATAAAATAATTATAAAAATACAAAAAATGTTTAAAAATAAAACAGTTTTAATAACAGGTGGAACAGGCTCTTTTGGAAAGAGTTTTCTAAAGCATATAATTCATAACTATAAAGGTTTTAAAAAAATAATCATTTTTAGTAGAGATGAATTAAAACAATTTGAAATGGCAAATACGTTTGGTGAAGAAAAGTACCCTTTTATAAGATACTTTATAGGAGATATAAGAGATTTAGATCGACTGAAAAGAGCCTTAGAAGAAGTTGATTTTGTTATTCATGCAGCAGCATTAAAGCAAGTTGAGGCAGCCGAGTACAACCCATTTGAGGCAATTAAAACCAATGTCATTGGAGCTCAAAATATAATTGAGGCATGTTTAGATTCTCCTAATGTAAAAAAAATAGTTGCTCTTTCTACTGACAAGGCAGTTTCCCCAGTTAATCTATATGGTGCTACAAAACTTTGTTCAGATAAGCTTTTTGTGACAGCAAATAATATTGTTGGAAAAAAAAATAAGGTATTCAGTGTTGTTAGGTATGGAAATGTTATGGGTAGCAGAGGTTCGGTTATCCCAGAGTTTATTAAACAAAAAGAAACTGGAATTATAAAAATTACAGACCCTGAAATGACAAGATTTAATATAACTATGTCTGAGAGTATTAAATTAGTTTTACATGCATTAGACAAGTCAGTAGGAGGAGAAATCTTTGTTCCTAAAATACCATCTTATAAAATTACAACTTTAGCTAAAGCTATTTCCGACAAAGCAAAAATAAATATTATTGGAGTGAGGCCAGGAGAAAAAATTCATGAGGAGTTAATATCCAGCAATGAAGCTGTTAACACTGTGGATATAGGAAAATATTATGTAATTTTAAGCCCTTCTTTAGACTACTCGAATAAATCACTTTCTAGATCTCTATATAAGAAGTATTTGAAAAAAAATAATGCCAAAAAAGTAAAAAAAGATTTTGAATATAATTCAGGGAAAAACCCTAAATTTTTAAATGTAAATGAAATAAGAAATCTTTTAAAAACTATTTCTTAAAATTTGATGAAGGTAATTATTGGTTCTGCAAATTTTAGCAATAAGTATGGAATAAGTAATTCTAAAATATCATCCATATCAGAGCTAAAAAGAATTATAAGTTATTGTAAAAAAAATGGTATAAATTGCATTGATGATGCAATTTCTTACGGAAATATAGATAGTGTGTTTAAAAGAATTGACACTAAAGATTTAAATTTTATTACAAAAATTAGATTACCAAAAAATTACAAGTTAATAAAAAATTTAAAATTATATTTTTTGGATATTATTAAAAAATCTTTAAAAATAGTAGGAAAAAAAAAATACTTTTGTTTGTTGGCACACGAGGTAAGTAATAACAAAAAAAAAAATATTCTTATATTAGATGTTTTAAATTTTATAAAAAAAAAAAAATTGACAAATAAAATTGGCATTTCTGCATATAATACCAAAGAAATTTATTCTATGGTAAATTTAACTAAGTTGGATGTTGTTCAAGTTCCCATTAACATATTTGATAGAAGGTTAATTAATAGTGAGTTGACCAACATACTGACAAAAAAAAAAATTGAAATTCAAGCAAGATCTATTTTTTTGCAAGGAGCTCTAATTGCCAAAAAAACTCCACCCAAACTAAAAAAATATGACAGTAGCCTCAAAGATTGGCAAAAATGGTGTTATAAAAAAAAATTAAACAAAGTTAAAGCATGTGTTCATTTTATAAAAAAATTTGATAAAATTTCATCTATAGTAATAGGTATAAATGATATTAAGCAATTAAGAGAGATTATAAAGTTTTTAAAAGAAAAAACTATTGATATAAGCTACAATAATACTTTAAAAAATAATGATATTCTTGATCCTAGAAAATGGTAAAACATTAAAATGTTAGAACCTTTTAATATAAATAAATATGCAAAAAAAGACCCAGAGGATATACTTTATGAAAATCTTTATGAGAAATTTGGTGATAGATTTTCAGAATATAGAAAAAGATACTCAGATAATATTAAAAGACTAGATTTAGATAAAAAAACTAAATTTCCAAACACTGTAATTTTAGAACTTGTAAACAGGTGTGATCTTGAGTGTGTTATGTGTTATCAAGGTTTTAGAAATAATGCAAAAAAATCGACACTAGATGAAAATCTTTTAGATAAAATATTTTCAGAGTTTAAAAAAAATAAACTTAATTCTTTAATGTTGAGTGCCTCCGAACCCTTACTTTACAAAAATATAGGTGATGTACTGGAAAGAGCACGCAAAGCCGAGATAATGGATATTTTTATATTTACAAATGGAACTTTGCTAAATGAAAAAAATGCAAAAATTCTCCTTAATAGTCCATTAACTAGATTATTTATTTCAATCGATGGAGCAACCAAAGAAACTTATGACAAGGTGAGAGTTCCAGTTGGAAAAGGTCTCTACAAAAAAAATAGATTAGAGATATTAGAAAAAAATATTTTAAGATTTATCGAACTTAGAGATAAAAAAAATGTTGGATTGCCATTAGTTAGAACATCTTTTGTTGCCCTGAAGCAAAATAAAAAAGAAATTGATATGTTTATTAAAAAGTGGCAACCCATTGTTGATCATGTGGATATACAGAAAAATGTTATTCCATTTTTTGAACTAGATGAAATGAAAAAATTAGAAGAAGAAAAAAAAGGTGATGATAATAAACTATATCAATGTCACGAACCATGGGGGCAAGTCAGCATTTATTCAGATGGAACAGTCGCACCATGCTGCACAACTTTTGGAAGAAATCTACCTATTGGAAATATGCACGATCAAACTCTTGAAGAAATTTGGAATGGAGAAAAAATGAGCGAGATTAGAGAAGGCTTTAAAAATAATAAACCACATTTAGTTTGTAAAACGTGCATCAATAATTCCGAACAAAATATAACTTAAAATATAAGCTTAAATAAAGATAAAATTTTTAAGTTAACAATAAATTGATTACCAACTTTAGGCTCACCAACTCTCTTATTAACATGAATTTCGTAGTTTTTAATATTGTAGTCCTTGTCTTTAAAGATTTTAATTATATCCACTAGATACATATTTTTTTTTATTTTTTGTATTATCTTTTTTAATTTTTGAGAGTTATATATTTTTAGTCCACTTAATGGATCTTTTATTTTGAAAATTTGATTAAAAATAAACGATAATAAATATTCTGACCATCTGTTAAACTTTAGTCGATTACAAATTAAAATATCTGGTTTCTTTATACTATGAAAATGAATTATTTTTTTTAAATCTTTTACTTTATGTTCACCATCTGCATCGAACGTAATAATATATTTAAAGTTAAATTTTTGTGTTATGTATTTAAATCCAGCAATAAGTGACTGTTCATACCCCAATTGTTTTATGTTTTTTATAAAAATAGCTCTATTTTTTTTTAACCAAGGATGAGTTTTGTCGGCTGAATTATCATCAACAATTAAACAACTCAATTTAAGTTTCTTTATCTTTGAGTATACCTTTTTTAGACTTTCTAGTTCATTGTGACTAGGTATTAGTATTATATAATCTTTTTCCAAGTCAATTCTTCATGTTTAGCAATAGTTGTTTTTGTTTTTTTACCAAGTATTTTTTTTACTAGGTAGGGCTGCAATCCATTATTTGATTTAGGTCTGAGGTAAATCAAGTCTGTCTTTTTAATAAGTTGACCTTTAAAAATTTTCACACTTGCTCTTATTGATCTTTGTTGAACTATTTTCGAATTTATTTCATTTTTTTCAACTTTTTTAATTCCATCACCAAATGTATTTTCTAATTCTCTTGTCGCAATCACCATTTCTTTCCAAGTTATTGGATTCATTGCAAAATGATGATCGGGCCCCTTTCTTTTATTATCGTCTGTAAAATGTTTTTCGATAACTCTTGCACCTTTTGCTACCGCACCTAAAACTGCAATATGACCAAATGTGTGGTCGCTCAAACCAATAATTGCTCTACCTTTAAATTTCTTTTGGAAAAAATCTAAAACATTTAAGTTTACATATTTAAGATTATTTTTATCACCAGTGTAATTAGTATTACATTGCATTAAAACAATTTTTTTATTGAATTTTGATATTAGTTTAAATGCTCTCTCCACATCTTCCATGTCAGATGCTCCAGTTGCTAATAAAGTTGGTTTATTTTTTTTTGATATTTTTGAAATAATTTCTGACCAAGTTATATCTCCAGATCCAATCTTATAGGCACATATGTGTTTATTTAGCTGGTCTACATAGTCTAAATCATAAGGTGATGTAAAAAAATCTACATTAAATTTTTTGCAAGTTTTTTTTAACTCATTAGTCCAATTTAGATTTACACTAGCTTTTTTATAAACATCAAAAACATTTTGTTTCCAATTAGATTGATGAGTTTTAATTTTAAGTTTTTTAAAACCATAATCACTTACTATAGTTTCTGCTTTAAAATGTTGAAATTTTGCTGCATTGGCACCAGCCTTAGCACAAAGTTCTATTAGTTTTTTTGCACGTCTCAAATCACCATCATGGTTTGCACCTATATCTGCTATAAAATAAGTTGGATATTTATCACCAATTAAATTTTTATTAATTTTAATTTGCATCTTTATATATTAGACAATTTGATAATATTAGGCCATCTAGATTTGATTTCTTTAAAATATGTATGGCTTGATTCAATGTATTAATTATAGGATAACCGTGTTGATTAAAGGAAGTGTTTAATAGTGCATAAGTATTAGAGATTTTTCCAAACTCTAAAATTAAATTTTCATATTCATCATTATCACCTTTTTTAAGGATATGAGGTCTGCATGTTTTATCATATGGATGTATAGCAGCCGCAAGTTTAATTTTACCAATTTCAGTCGTATCTACACAATTGGTCATATATTTGTAGCTTTCAAAACTACTATCTAGAAAAAAATATTTTTTTGCATATTTTTCAGGAACAGATGCCGCAAATGGCATCCAAAAATCCCTACTTTTAATTTTATCATTTATCTTATTTTTAACTTCAAGGTTATTTGGATTTGCTAAAATAGACCTATTCCCTAAAGCTCTAGCACCAAATTCTGCATCTCCACAAAACCTTCCTAGGATCAAATTTGAATGCAAAAGTTTTGCAGATTTCTTGATATAATTTTTTTCTACAATTTTATAACCTTTCTTTTTAAGCGCTGATTTCATTTTTTTTGATAATTCGGTAGATTTAGGCCCGAGATAGGCATTATCTATAAATGAACTTTTAAAATTTTTTTTATCTTTATTTAAGAGTTGAGCATAACATGCACCCATAGCTTGAGAGGCATCATCTGGACAAGCCGGAACAAAAAGATCAATTTTTTTACTTATTTTTGCAATTAACATATTGGCTTTGACATTCATGGAAACTCCACCGGCTAAACAAATATTATTTATTTTAGTTTTTTTAATTAAATTTTTTATCCATTGTATTATCAAATTTTCAGTATAAGTTTGGAGTCCAGAGGCAATAGTATCAAACCTTTGTCCATCTAAACATCTTTTTATTTCAAAGTAAAAATCTTTTGGTTTTTTGATATAAGAAAACTTAATGCCTCTTACTTTTTGAAATTTCTCAAAAATATCAATTATTTTTTTTGAATAGTTAGGTTTACAGTAGGGTGCAAGACCCATAACTTTATATTCGTGTTCATTCGGTTTTAATCCAAGAATTAATGTAACATAACGATATAGTCTACCAATTATAAAATTATTACCTTCCACTATTTTTTTTGATGTCAATATATTATTTGAGTTAATATTAAATATTCTAGCTGAATAATTAATATGATCACCAAATGCATCCAATGTTAGGACTAGTGTTTTTTTTGATTTATTTTTTTTTGAAAAATAAGCATAGGCAGCATGCCCTGTAGAATGATCAATAAAATTTATCTTTTCTTGAGTAATCTTTAGATGATTGCAAACTATCTCAGATCTAATTTTTTTCCCTAAATTTAAATTTTTTTTTTCTGAAGCATGATCATTATTTTTTTTTAAATAGCTTACATATTTTTTCCAATATTGCCCTCCTGGGTATTGATTAATATCTATCTTTTTTTGAAAAACTTTTATTTGCGAGATTTTTTTCTTACCATATATTCTTGGAAACCAAACTTCATTTTGTTCCCTAATATAATCTTCGGTACTAAATTTAGAATAATGTCTAATTAAAGAATAGCTAGGACTCCAGAAGTTTGAAATAAAATTAATTGATTTTATTTCATATTTTTCAACTTTAAAATTTTTGATTAACCAGTCAATGGCTTTTTTAGGGTATCTTTCATCATTTTTAACATTACTAAATCTTTCCTCACTAACACACCCAACTAGCTTATTGTTTATCATAATTGCAGCTGTTGAATTTTGCTCCCAATTAATTCCTATTATAATATTTCTGTTATTAGTCATTTTTAAAGTTTTTAATTATTTTGTTTACTTCAAAATTAGTATTTGGCAATTTTATTTTATATTTTTTAGCAATTTTTTTACTATTTAGTCTCATATCATGAGGCCGGATAGCAAATTTAGAATTTTTTGGTAAATAATAATTGATTAATTCGAAATTCTTGAATTTTGGATAAGTTTTCTTTAAAAATCTCTTTATATACTCACCCTTGCTAATACCACCTGTTGAACCAAGATTATAGGTTCCTTGAATTTTTTTTTTTGATATTAGAACAATATTTTTAGCCAATGTATCCATCGAAACTGGTGAAAATAATATATTTTTATAACCAAAAATTTTATTATCATTTTTTACATTTTTAACTATCCAGTTATTAAAGTTTTTATGTTTTTCAGATCTTCCTAAAAAATTTGTCCTTAATGAACACCCGTTTATATTTGCTAATAATTTTTCAGCTTTAAGTTTTGTATAACCATAATAGTTTGTTGGTTTTGAGCACTTTTCTAAATGAGGTCCTTTTCCAGAATAAACTTGATCAGTTGAAATATGAATTAAAAAAGGATTTTCAAAGGTTTTTAATTTGTTATTTACTGCAATAGTAATATTTTTTAACGTTTTAAAATTTGAATCAAGAGCTTTTTTCTTATTTAATTCACACTCATCTACATCGGTTAAAGCAATTGTGTTAATTATAATATCAGGTTTTATTTTTAACAAAATCTTTAATATGTTTTTTTGATTGAGTTCGCCTACAAAAGTGCCGACTCTTTTTTTTCTTGAAATTCTATGAACAGAGTATTTTTTTTTTAAATATTCATACAGAAAACTACCTAAGAAACCGTTGCCGCCAAAAATTAAAAATTTCATTTAATAAAGATTGATTAATATCATAAATACATTGTTTTATATCCATCCAATGTGTACTTACTTGTTAGTCTTTTATATTTTGGATTTTTGTCTAGGAATTTAATTATCTTTTTCAGTGAAAATAAAGGAGCATCTTTTTTAAACTTGTCATATATAGCTTTACATACTATCAAATCTTCAGGATTATCAATTGTGAGTCTTAAATCTTTTCTAAATAATTCTTTGGGGCCATTAAATTTATTTATATTAAATTTTTTTTTATTTAACCTAATATATTTTGTTACATGTTCTTTTGCATCCCCTTTAGCAAACTTTAGTGACTCTCTCATAGAATCTATTGAAAAAATTTCAAAGCCAGATCCATCAACAATATTATCTAAAAATATAGCATCTAATTTGGATTTTCTATAAATACCTAACATTTTTTTAATAGAGTTATGGTAAATAAATGGACTTTCAGAAGTAACTCTAAATATTTCATTAGCACCACACTTGTTAGCGGATAAAATTAATCTCTTAATTACATTATTTTCAGGGCCATAAATAAATTTAATTTTATGTTTTTTAGCAATATCTTCATAAATTAAATTTTCATTCTTTTTGGCAATTGCCAAGATTATATTATCGAATATATCTAATTTTTTTAAGGAAAATATTATTTGATCAATAACTCTTACTTTATTTTTTTTATCTAGAAATTGCAAAGGTTTGCCATATAGCCTATTACTTTGATTCCTACAGGCTAGGACTGCAACCAATTTATTTTTATTTTGTTTCACTTTATATTCTAAAAAATGTCAAATATGTTATCTTTATGAAATGTTGATATATGTTAATTAATCTATATTAAATTATCTATGAAATCAAAAAATAGCTTAAAAAATAATAATAGGCTCTGGGAAGTTGCTAAAAAATATATTCCAGGAGGGAACATGTTTCTTTCAAAAAGGCCAGAACGTTTTTTACCTAAGTATTGGCCAACATTTTATAAAAAATCCAAGAGTTGTTATGTCACCGACATAAATAATAAAAAATATACTGATATGATAATGTCAATTGGAACAAATATATTAGGCTATGCAGAACCCAACGTAACTAAAGCAGTAATTAAATCTATTCAGAATGGCAATATGTCAACATTAAATTGTGTTGAAGAACAGTTGTTAGCAAAAGAATTAATTAAAATGCATTCTTGGTCTGGTGGTGCAAAATTTGCAAGAACAGGTGGTGAAGCAAATGCAATCGCAGTTAGGATTGCAAGAGCATTTAATAAAAGAACTAAAATCGCAATGTGTGGATATCATGGGTGGCATGATTGGTATTTGTCATCAAATTTGACCAAATCTAATAGCCTTAAAAATCATCTGCTACCAGGACTAAGTACTGATGGAGTGCCTAAGAATTTAAAGAATACAGTTTATGCATTTAATTATAATGATTTAGAGAGTTTTAAAAAAATTATTAATAAAAATAAAATTTCAATGGTTTTTATGGAAGTCTCAAGAAACTTTGCTCCTAAAAATAATTTTTTAAAAGAAATAAGAAAAATTACTAAGCAAAAAAATATAGTTTTAATATTTGATGAGTGCACCTCTGGATTTAGGCAAACGTATGGAGGCTTGCATAAATTGTACAAAGTGGATCCTGATATTGCAGTTTTTGGAAAAAGTTTAGGAAATGGTCATCCAATTACTGCAATAATTGGTTCTAAAAAAATAATGAAGTTTGCACAATCAAGCTTTATAAGTAGCACTTTTTGGTCCGAAAGATCAGGTTATGTTGCAGCTTTAAAAACCTTAGAAATTATGAAAAAAAAACAATCCTGGTTATTGATTACAAAAAAAGGAATTCAAATTAGAAATAAATGGCAGCAGCTTTCAAAAAAACATAATTTAGATATAGAAATAAATGGAATACCTGCGATTAGTGTTTTTAACTTTAAAAGTAAAAAATCTAAAAAATACATAACATTTATAACTCAAGAAATGCTAAAGAGAGGCTACCTGGCAAACAATATGGTTTATGTTTCAGTTGAACATTCTGAAAAAGTTTTAAGAAAGTATTTTAATATTTTAGATGAATGCTTTATGAAAATTTCATTATGCGAATCCAAAAAATTAAGTATAAAAAACTTACTAATTTCAGGAGTTTTTAAAGAAAGTTTTACGAGATTAAACTAAAAAGTTAATACATTAATGAAAAAACTAGTAATTTATATTCCCTCAATTGAAACGGGTGGAGTTGAGAAGAATTTATTTTATATTTCAGATTATTTATTAAAAAAGAATGTTGACGTTTATATCGTCACAGGGAATACAAATAAAAAAAAATTTTTTAACAATAAAATAAAATTTATATGCCCACAAAGTCGAAAATGGAACAATAGCTCTCGAATAGTAAAAACTTTAATTTGTTTAGGTTTGATTATAACTAAACTGCCATTAAAAGACATTTCAGTTCTTTCATTCCAGTCAAATGTGTTAGTAATTCTCTTATCAAAACTGCTAAGACTAAAAATTATAATTAGACTTAACACTTCTACTGATAAATATATCAATAATTCTATAAAAAAATTTTTCTTTAAAAAAATTTATTCAATGAGTGATGCTATTATTGTAAATAGCTTAGAATTCAAAGCAAATCTTAAGAAAGTTTTAAAGCTGAATTCTATTAAAATATTCAACCCAGTTAAAAAAATAAATATAAATAAAAAATTAAAGATTAATCACTTCATAAATTTTAATGGGGTTAAAATCCTTTCTATTGGACGATTAACAGATCAAAAAAATCAAATTACAATCCTTAAATCTTTAGATATTTTAAAAAAAAAAGAAATTGATTTTAGATTTTATTTAATTGGCGCAGGTTACAAATTAGATACTCTTAAACAGTATGTTGAAGATCATAATTTATCAAACCATGTCAAGTTTGGTGGTTATAAAGAAAATGCAAATGAGTATATGGGATCTTCAGATTTATTTATTTTAAGTTCAAAGTACGAAGGTTTACCAAATGTTTTGATTGAGGCACAATTGCAAAATGTCCCAATTATATCTTCTAACTGTAGCACAGGGCCAAGAGAAATTTTACTAAATGGTAAATTAGGCTATTTATTTAGAGTTGGCAATTATACTTCATTAAGTAAAATGATAATAGATTTTACTAAAAATAAAAAAACCTTTTTAGATAAAGCAAAGTTAGCAAAAAAATATTTATATCGGTTTGATTATGAAAAAAATTTAAATGAATACTATAAAATAATAAATAAAATAATATAAAATAAATTGAAAAATATATTTAAGATATTAATTATAATAATAACAAAAAATTCAAAAAAATTTTTACAAGAAAATATTGTTTTCTTAAAAAAGAAGAGCCAAATTAGATTATTCGAATGAAAAAAAAATTTCCCCTAACAAGTATAATTATCCCATATTACAAGAAAAAGCTCTTTTTTGAAGCCACTATAAATTCCATCTTAAATCAAACATATTATAATTTTGAAATAATTGTAATATATGACGATACTGATAAATCTGAACTTAATTTTGTAAAAAAAACTCTTAGTAAACTCCACAGATATAAAATTATAATCAACAAAAGAAACATTGGTGTAGGACTATCAAGAAATAAAGGGATTCGTTATGCCAAGGGTCAATATTTAGCTTTTTGTGATGCAGATGATTTGTGGCATAAAAAAAAGCTTGAGATACAGATTAGTTTTATGATGCAAAAAAAAATTAATTTTTCTCATACATCCTATAAAATAATTAACCATTTTGGAAAAATTTTAGGATTTTATAAAATTGCAAAAAAACTTAACTATCAAGATTTATTAAAAAGCTGTGATATAGCAACTTCATCTGTAGTAATTAATAAGAATTTGCTAAGAAATAAAGTTATTTTTTCAAATTTTACCACCAAAGAAGACTATTATTTATGGTTGAAAATTGTTAAAAAAGAAAATGAATTATACGGCATAGGTGATTATTTATTATTTTGGAGGTCATTAAATAACTCACTGTCAGATTCTTTTTTTCAAAAATTATTTGATGGTTTTAAAATTTATAGATATGGTGAAGAGTATAATATAATAACCTCAATATTTTTTGTTATTAGACTTTCTTTGTTTGCTTTAATTAAAAAAATAGATATGTATCGATAAATTCATAATGGAAAAATTAACATTAGTAATACCTGCAAAGAATGAGTCAGAATCTCTTCCAATAGTTTTAAATGAGTTAAAATCTTTAAAAGTCAAAGTTGTAGTAGTTATTCCAGCAGAAGACAATTTAACAAGACAATCAATTGAAAATTTCGACTGTAAGATTATTGAAGAAAAAAATGGTAAAGGCTATGGCTGTGCTTTAAGAACAGGAATAAAACAAGTAGATACTGAATTTTTCTGTATTTTCAATGCTGATGGATCCTTTAATCCAACCTATTTAAAGAATATGTATGAAACTCTTAGTGAAAAAAATATAGATTTTATTTTTTGTTCTAGGTACGAGGTCGATGGTGGCAGTGATGATGACACTTTTTTAACATATATAGGGAACAAAATATTTACTTTTTTATGTAATTTCTTATTTAGACTAAACATAACTGATGTTTTATTCACTTATGTAATGGGAAAAACAAAAAAATATAAAACTTTAGATATAAAATCTAATGATTTTTCTTTTTGTATAGAGTTTCCAATTAAAGCAAAGTTTAATGGTTCCATTTTGACAAGCATTCCATCTTATGAAAGATCAAGAATTGCTGGTGTTAAAAAAGTTAATGAATTTAGAGATGGTTTTTTGATATTAATTTCTATATTAAGAATATTGTTCTTTAGAAAATGAAAAAAAAAATAGCATTAATCACTGGAATTACAGGTCAAGATGGTTCTTATTTAGCAGAATTGCTATTAAAAAAAAATTATACAGTTCATGGAGTAATTAGAAAAACATCATCATTTAACACTTCAAGAATTGATCATTTATATGTAGACCCACACAATAAAACAAATTTTTTTTTACACTACGGTGATCTAACAGACAGCAATAGTATCTATAATATTATAAATAGCATCAAACCTGATGAAGTGTACAATCTCGGAGCCCAAAGCCATGTGGGTGTATCATTCGAAAATCCAGAGTATACAGCTGAGGTTTCTGGTATTGGAACTTTAAGAATATTAGAAGCTATAAGATTTTTAAAAATGAAAAAAATAAAATTTTATCAAGCAAGCACTTCAGAACTATTTGGTGAAAAATACGGAAAAAATATTTTTGACGAAAATTCTAAGTTTCACCCAAAATCTCCATACGGTGTAGCAAAATTGTATTCGTACTGGATTACTTCTGTTTATCGGGAGTCTTATGGACTTTTTGCTTCTAATGGGATTTTGTTTAATCATGAAAGTCCAAGAAGGGGAGAAACTTTTGTTACAAGAAAAATAACAAGGTTTTTAACTAGAAAAAAATTAGGCTCAAAAGCAATACTTTACTTAGGAAATATAAATGCAAAAAGAGATTGGGGTCATGCAAAAGACTATGTTGAAATGCAGTGGAGATTATTACAGCAAAAAAAACCTGATGATTTTGTTGTAGCAACTGGTGAAGCCTACAGTGTTAAGCAATTTATTGAAACAGCATCTAAAATTTTGAATTTTAAAATTATTTGGAAGGGAAAAGGCATACAAGAAAAAGGGTATTTAGTTACAAAAAACAAAAAAGAATTAATTATAAAAATAGATAAAAAATATTTTAGACCAAACGAAGTTGACTATTTAAAAGGTAATGCCAAAAAAGCCTTCAAAAAACTCAATTTTAAACCAAAATTTTCATTTCAAGAACTTGTTAAAGATATGATTCTAAGTGATTTAAAACTGGCAGAAAAAGAAACTCATTAAATCTTCAATGGATTTGATTCAATTACTAACCCTATCATTAGGAATATTTTTTTTAATCAATTATTTAGCCAATAAATATAAATTTTTACTAGATAATAAGAAAAGTTCTTTTCATAAGATTTTTATAGATAAGAATTCAAATCCACCTTTTACCGGTGGATCCCTTTTTTTATTAGCATTATTTTTAATTTTACCAAATACCGAAATAAATTTAAAAGTTTTTCTTTTTTTAATTTTTATGACAGGTTTTTTGTCAGATATTGGAATTTTAAAATCAGCAAATCTTAGATTTATTATTCAATTAGTAATAGTACTTTTTGCATTAACAATTTTAGAAAAATATGTTCATTCTATTAAGTGGGCATTTTTAGATAATTTACTAATAAATGTTTATTTTAAGTTATTTTTTTCATCTTTTTGTATCTTAATAATAATTAATGGTACAAATTTTATTGATGGATTAAACTCATTGGCTATTGGATACTATTTAATTATCTTTATTTTTATAAGTAGTTTTTATAAAAATAATGATCTTCTTTTAGTAAGCCATCAAATTATCATATTAATTTCAATTATTCTTTTTTCCCTATTAATTTTAAATTCATTTAACTTATTATATCTAGGTGATAATGGAGCATACTTACTAGCTTTTTTTGCATCGATAATATTAATTGATCTGTCTGCAAATTTGAAAAACTTATCTCCATATTATATTGCAAATTTATTATGGTACCCAGCTTATGAAAACTTATTTTCTATAATTAGAAAAGTTAAAAATAAAAAATCGGCATTAGAGCCTGATAACCTTCATTTACATCAATTGATGTATTTAAAAATTAAAAAAACACTAAAATTTAATTCAAAAATTATAAATACTTTTTCAGGTATGGTTATTAATATTTTTAATTTTGGAGTTTTAATCTTAGCAACTCAAAACTATTCAAGTTCTAGATTTCAAATAATTTTATTATTGATTTCTGTAGCTATATATAATTTAACTTATATTGTTTTAAAAAATAATTTACAAAAATAAGGTAATATTATTTTTTAATTAATATGCATTGCCCCATATAGTTATTGATGAAATGAAATTTATTTTTATCTTTTATTTTAATTTCATCTACAAACTTAGCAACTTGCTCAACACCAAAAATTCCATAATCATCAAATACAATAAAGCCACCCTTAATCAATTTTTTTTTAATATAGTTATAAGAGTTTTTTGTCGATCTATATGTATTAACGTCTATGTGACAAAGCTTTAAGTTTTTAATATTTTTTAATTTTGGTACATTTGGAAATTTTTGTTTAAGAATATTAACCTTCTTTAATTTAAAATTCTTAATATTTTCTTTCAGTTCTGTTATTCCAGTAAAAACAAATATATCTTTTTTGTGGTATTTTTCCTCCTCTTTAAAACCAGAAAAAGTATCTATTAAGTATGTATTTCCCTTTTCATTTATTTTAGACATCATCATGCCCACACCACCGCGCATACAGCCTATATCTAAAATATCTCCACTGGTATTTTTTAGTTGCTGTAAAATACTATAAATTGTAAAAAATCTTTTTTCATCCAACAAAGTTAACAAGTTTAATTGTGAATAAATTTTTACAAATGTATTATCTACTTTCCATGGTGCATACGTGGCTCTTGATATTATTATTTCATTACTTTTAGTATCTATATCCAAAAAAAATTTAAGGATAAAAAAAATTGATTTTGAAATAAAATTGGCAATACCTTTAATAAAAGCTATTTTAATATTTCCATGAGGGTGTCTAATTTTCATAAAATAGGTGAATATATTAATCTAAATGATTTTAAAAGTTATTTATAGATTAAATAATATATATTGTTATTTATCATAATATTTTAAAACTAATAAGTTAATCTTCAGCTATATGAATACTAAAACATTATATATTTACATACCGATAATTTTACTTACGCTAATATTTTCTTTCTTTTTGAAATTCGATATTTCAAATGGAGGCTCCTCTAGAGATTTGTTTTATCACTGGAGATATATTGTGGCTTTAAATCAAGATGTCAGTATTTTATTTGAATATGATCACAGTTATAAGAATGGATTTAGTCAACATTACCCTTTACATCACTTAATTATTTCAAGGTTTGATTTCTTAACAACTAAACAAGAACATTATTTAAATTTTTATTTTATTTTTTCTCTATTTTTACCAATTTTATTTTATTATTGTCTTAAAAATAGGTTCCCAGAAATTGATAGCAAAAAAAAAATATTTATTTCATCAATTATTTATTTTCTACCAAACTATCAATCCTCTGCGATATGGGGAAACTCTCATATTACCAGTCTTTTTTTTTTCTTAGGGTCTATTTATTTTCTTAACAATTTAGAAAAAAAGGAAGAAATTAAAGTTAATTTTAATATTTTCTTTTTAGTTTTTTTTATGGCTTGTGCCGCATATGTGAGACAATACTATGTAATTTTTTTTCCATACCTATTTTTATATATATTGTTGAGTACAAGGTTCAAAAATATTACTTTTTTTTGTTTGATATCAATTATTCTATCAATTCCTGGATTATTTTTCTTTTTAAATAATCCTATGATGTTGGGGGGTCTTTTAGCTCAATATACAAACTTTAAATCATCTATACTAATTGTGTTGTCAATTTTATTTGTATATTTACTTCCATTTTATGCTTTTAATTTGAAATATAATTTTTCTAAATCATTAGAACTTTTTAAAAATAAAAAATTCACTACAATATTTTTTTTATCAATATTTATATTTTTTTATATATTTCTAAATTTTAATTATATTGGATACCTCGGTGGTGGATTTTTTTATAAAATTTCAAAAGTTTTAATTGGGAATAACTTATTATTTTTTGTAACTGCATTTAGTGGATTATTTTTATGTTTTTATTTTTTTAGAAAAAAAATATATGATATTTTTTTAATAATAATAATTTCTACTTCATTTTCATCTGGATATGCAATATTTCAAAAATATTTCGAACCAATGTTTTTGATCATAATTTTTTTATTAATAAATAAAGAGTTAGTAAAAAAAATTTTTAACTTTAATATTCATGGTGTTTTTTTTTATTTTCTTATTTATTGGACAGCCTACTTTATCTACTCCGCCAACTTGATAAAAAAAATGCATATTTTGCTTCCTCAGATTGGGCTTATGCCTTATTAGTTTAAATAATTTTTTTACTTAAGGAAGTGAATTTTTTTTATTTTAAAAGGACCAATTAACTTTCCATAAAATCTGAATAAGTTATTTGTAAAATCTAAATTTCTATTTACGTTAAAAATATTTATGTAAATTAACATACTGAAAAAAAATAGATAAAATGATTTTATATAATTAACAAAATAACCGATTATTTTACCATGCATCTTAATATCCAAATAATGTCCCAATATACCCAACCTTTTAGATCTTTCCTTGATCCAGCTTATGTTTGATCTATGTGGGTGCAATTTTTCAGTTACTACAACTTTTTTTGACCAGTAAATTTTATAACCGATTTTATTAATTATTGAAAAAAAAAGCTGATCTTCACCCATTCCAAATTTGTTTAGATTTTTATCAAACTTTATATTTTTTTCTAGTTTCAGTATATCAAATTTAAAAAATACATTATTTGATGCTGCCCAATCCACTTTTAAGAAATTTTTTTTATATTTTTTTTCAAAAAGATGCATGTAATTGTCTTTATTTTTACCTTCATACAATTGAGGGCCTGTTACGACATCTGCATCAACTTTATTTAATAATCTATAAATATTTTTCAGCCAATTTTTGTCAACTTTGCAGTCATCGTCAATAAATGCGATATAGTTTGGCTTTAATTTTCTTGCAATTTGTAGACACTTGTTTCTTGCAAATACAATGCCTCTCTTTTTTTCATGACTTTGATATATTTTAAAGTGTAGTTTTCTATTAAATCTCTTTATAGTTTTATATGAATTATTTGTGATTGAGTTATCCACAATTAAGATCTTAATTTTAAATAAATTATTATTTTTTAATTTTTTTATACTTTTTAAACAATCTATTAAACTCTTATTCCTATTATACGTTGGGATACAAATTAAAATTTCACTCATTATTTTCATTAAGAATTAAATTTAGTTTT
>Ga0115001_10001284_pt1 | contig 19352 bp, 20 predicted proteins | sample ArcticOcean_MG_C_12_FD_89869 | JGI IMG/M metagenome (GOLD analysis project Ga0115001, IMG submission 89869) | Marine microbial communities from western Arctic Ocean - ArcticOcean_MG_CB8_130 | ecosystem: Environmental > Aquatic > Marine > Oceanic | place: Arctic Ocean: Canada Basin | collected... | reverse complement strand
TTTTACATGAAAATCTATCGCAAGCATACTTTCCAGAATCTTCCAATAACTTGCGACCAAGCTTGGGATTTTTTGTGTGATCCAAATAACTTAAAAACTATCACTCCTGATTATATGGGGTTTGAAATTTTAAGCGGTGCTGAAAAGAAAATGTATGCCGGTCAAATTATTCAGTATATCGTTACCCCGGTCATGGGAATCCCTACGAAATGGGTGACTGAAATCACACATGTAAAGGAAGGTGAATATTTTGTAGACGAACAACGATTTGGCCCCTATGCATTATGGCACCACAAACACTTTATTCGCCCAATTGAAAACGGTGTTGAAATGGAAGATATTATTGACTATAAAATTCCTTTTGGAACACTCGGAAGATTGGCACATCCGATAATTGTCAAGCCCAAACTCAATGAAATATTTGATTATCGACAAAAAAAAATAATTGAACTTTTTGGAGAATATAAAAACTAAATATGAAAAAAAATATACTAATAATTGGAGGTAGCTCAGGAATTGGACTCGAATTGATCAAATTAATTGGGGGAGAAAATAACGTTTTTTCGGCCTGCAGAACCAATGAGCATTTGACTGGCTTGAATGTAACTCACATTCCTTTTGACGTTTTAACTGACACCTTGGATCTCTCTGTGTTACCAGAATCGTTAGACGGTTTTGTTTACTGCCCTGGAAGCATCAATTTAAGACCTTTCAAAGGACTTAAACCTGAAACTTTTCTTAATGATTTTTCAATCAATGTAATGGGAGCTGTCAAAACATTACAGTCCGTATTAAGCAAATTACAAAGTGGAGGTGTTACAGCAAGCGTTGTGTTTTATAGCACTGTCGCAGTCCAAACCGGGATGGCCTACCACGCAAGTGTTGCCGCTGCAAAAGGAGCATTAGAAGGTTTGGCGAGATCATTAGCAGCAGAATTAGCTCCAAAAGTAAGGATCAACGTCATTGCACCTTCGATTACAGATACTCCGCTAGCAGATAAGTTCCTGAACAACGACACCAAAAAAGAAAATGCAGCTGGAAGACATCCACTACAACGTTTTGGAAGTGCCGAAGAGATGGCAGAAGCAACCGCATTTCTTTTAAGCAATAAAAGCAGTTGGATGACTGCTCAAGTTCTTCATATCGACGGAGGAATTGGAGACATAAAAAGTTAAACTAAAATGGGAAAAGTAACTTTATTTTGGTTTCGTCGAGACCTGAGAGTCTTTGATAACAGAGGTCTTTATGAGGCCTTAAAGCATTCAAATAAAGTTCTGCCTATTTTTATTTTTGATGAAAAAATCCTAGACAAGCTTCCAAAAAAAGATGCTAGAATAACATTTTTGTTAAAAGCCTTGTGGGGCATCAATAAAGCGATGAAGGGGAACAAATGTGCTGTAGGAATTTATAGAGGCGCTCCCAAGGCTATTTTTAAAAAACTCACCAATGATTATGAGATTGACAAAGTAATTGCTAATCATGATTATGAGCCATACGCTTTGGAACGTGATAGTGAAATAAAAGAACTATTAGGAGACAAAAGAATTAACTTTATTACCTACAAAGACCAAGTAATTTTTGAAAAAGATGAGATTTGTAAGAACGATGGAAAGCCATACCTAGTTTATACTCCCTATTCCAAAAAATGGATTGCGAATCTAAAGCCTCAAGATACAAATCATTATCCCTCAGAAAATCATCTTGGTAATTTATTCAATGATTCGTCTCTTCCTACATTAACTATAGCGGATTTAGGTTTTGAATCCTCAGAAAAAGAACCGCTTCCACATGCATTTACGGATGAAGTAATTGACAATTATGAAGCAACTCGAAATTTCCCAATGCTTGACAGTACTTCCCGTTTAGGAGCTCACCTTCGATTTGGCACAGTCAGTGTCAGACAACTAGTTGAGAAAGCAGCTGTAGCCAAAGAAATTACATTTTTAAAAGAGCTGATTTGGAGAGAGTTTTTCATGCAGATTTTGTGGCATTTTCCTCATACTAAAGACAGTAATTTTAAATCAAAATACGATCGGATAGAGTGGAGAAATGACGAAGAAGAATTTGAGAAATGGTGTGCTGGTGAAACAGGATATCCATTTGTAGATGCGGGAATGCGGGAATTAAACGAGACTGGTTTCATGCACAATCGAGTGCGGATGTTGGTGGGTAGTTTTTTATGTAAACACCTTTTGATCGATTGGCGATGGGGGGAAGCTTATTTCGCTGAAAAGCTATTGGATTATGAAATGTCAAGCAATGTAGGAAACTGGCAATGGGTAGCGGGCTGTGGTGTTGATGCAGCACCCTATTTTAGAATCTTTAATCCTACCGAACAGATTAAAAAATTTGATAAAGAACTCAAATACATCCAAAAGTGGGTGCCTAATTTTCAAGAGTTAGACTATCCCCAACCCATTGTTGATCATAAGTTTGCTCGAGAACGTTGTTTGAGTGTTTATAAAGCAGCATTAAACATGGCATGAAACGGGTATTAAAACAGAATTTACCTGAGAAAATTTGCCTGACTTGCAATCGACCATTTCAGTGGAGAAAGAAGTGGAAACGTGATTGGGGAAATGTAAAATATTGTAGTAAAAAATGTAAATCCACATGACAACAGCTTTGGTTTGGTTACGAAACGATGTGCGTTTTCAAGATCAACAGTCCTTTTTCAATGCTTGCAAGTCTTATGACAGGGTCGTGGCATACTATACTTTTGAGCCAAAAGATTTTGAAAAAACAACTTGGGGTTTTCAAAAAACAGGAAAGTTTAGAACACGTTTCAACATTGAAACACTTCAATCCCTTCAACTTGAATTAAAAGAAAAAAATATTACGCTAATCGTTGAAAAGCGATCTGCAACAGTGGGAATTCCCCATTGGATTGAAGATCTAAACGTAAGCGCCTTGTTTTTTCAAGAAGAATGGACAGCTGAAGAAAAATTAATTTCAAATGCAGTTTGTGATAGTTTATCAAAGAAAATTCAGGTTTTTACTAATTACGATCAATTCCTATTTCATCCCGATGATATCCCAATGGACATTGATTCAATACCACAGGTGTTTACTGTTTTTAGAAAAAAATGTGAGAAATACAGCACTATCAAATCCTGCATTCCAGAACCCGTAATTTTAGATAAAAAATCTTTACTAACTGCGCCCTTCACCTTTCCTACTCTCGAAGAATTAGGGTTTGCATCTTTTGAGACCCCAACGCATGCAGCCTTTCCATTTTTGGGAGGAACGTCGTCGGCATTGAATCGCATAACAGACTACTTTTGGAAATCCGAGCGCCTTTCATTTTATAAGCAAACCAGAAATGGTTTATTAGGAACAGATTACAGTTCAAAATTTTCACCTTGGTTAGCCAACGGCACCATTTCAGCAAGAATGATTTATTGGGAAGTACAACGCTATGAAAAAGAAATTCAAAAAAATGAATCCACCTATTGGTTAATTTTTGAATTGATTTGGCGAGATTATTTTAAGTACATCTCATTAAAGCATGGAAATGCAATCTTTCATCTGGGTGGTATTTTGGATAAAAAATATACTTGGGATTCCAATTCGGAAATTTTCTTAAAATGGACTGAAGGAAAAACCGCGGAGCCTTTTGTCAACGCCAATATGATTGAGCTGAAAAAAACAGGTTTTATGAGCAATCGAGGCAGGCAGAATGTTGCAAGTTTTTTTGCCAAAAGCATGTTGATGGATTGGCGCATGGGAGCCGCTTATTTTGAGCAACAACTTATTGATTACGATGTACATAGCAACTGGGGGAACTGGCTCTACGTTGCAGGTGTTGGCAATGACCCACGTGACCGAAAATTTAATATAAAACTACAAGCAGATCGTTATGATGCCAAAGGGCAATATCAAAAACGCTGGTTGCAAAACACCTTGTTTGAATGAAAATACGATTAATCCTTGGCGATCAATTAAATCTAAACCATTCTTGGTTTGATCAAATTGACGATTCGGTCTGTTATGTGATGATGGAGGTTCGGCAGGAAACCGATTATGTCAAGCATCATTTACAAAAAGTAGTTGCTTTTTTTAACGCCATGCGCCATTTTAAAAGTGCTATTGAAAACAAAGGACATCGCATTTATTATTTTAAATTAGACAATCCAGAAAACAAACAAAGCGTTACGGAGAATTTGAATCAAATAATTGGTCAATATGAAGCCACTCATTTTGAGTATCAGTTTCCTGATGAGTACCGACTTGATTTAGAATTAAATCAATATTGTAAAACACTCTCTATTTCCTCCTCCGTTATAGACTCAGAACATTTCATGACATCAAGGCTTTTTCTTACTGAATTTTTTGAAGGTAAAAAGCAGTTGGTGATGGAGTTTTTTTATCGCAGAATACGCAAAGATTTCAATCTGCTAATGGAAGCTGGAAAACCCTTGGGAGGTCTTTGGAACTTTGACAAAAACAATCGGAATAAATGGAAGGGAGAACCTGCAATTCCACAACCATTTAAAGGAGCTCCAACATCCATTGATGCTTTAGAGGAACTCTTAAAAAAACAAGGGGTTGAAACTTTAGGAACCTTAGATTCAGCTAATTTTTTGTATCCGGCCACTCGGGAAGAAGCCCTGCTTCAATTGGATTATTTTAATCAGCATTTACTAGAATATTTTGGACATTATCAAGATGCCATGCACACCCAAGAGGTGAATTTGTTTCATTCCCGTCTTTCCTTTGCATTAAATACAAAAATGGTTTCCCCTTTAGAAGTGGTTACCTCGGTAATTGAATATTATCACGCCAATGAAGAAATAATTGAGATTTCTCAAGTAGAAGGTTTTGTACGTCAGATTATTGGTTGGCGAGAATACATGCGAGGAATTTATTGGAGAGAAATGCCAAACTATACAAAGAAAAATGTTTTGGATAATCAAAATTCACTTCCTGATTTTTATTGGACCGCCAAAACCAAAATGAATTGCTTGCATCACAGCATTCAAAATTCATTAGACCATGCCTATGCTCACCACATACAGCGTTTGATGATCACTGGAAATTTTGCTTTGTTAGCGCAAGTACATCCCGATGAAGTGGATCAATGGTATTTAGGGGTCTATGCTGATGCGGTGGAATGGGTGCAAATGCCTAATACTCGAGGGATGAGTCAGTGGGCAGACGGGGGAATTGTTGCCACAAAACCCTATGTTTCTGCAGCAGCCTATATTCATAAAATGAGTAATTATTGTGGTGATTGTCAATATGATAAAAAGAAGCGAGTGGGTGACGATGCCTGTCCCTTCAACAGCTTGTATTGGAACTTTTTAGATGACAAAAAAGAGCATTTCGCAAAAAACAACCGCATGGCAATGATGCTTCGTTTGTTGGAAAAAATTCCTGCGGCGGATCTTGCTGAAATAAAAAAGCGTGCTTATGAAATCATAACCCAACCCGATGCATTTTAAGACAAAAAAACTTAATGTAATTTGGTTAAAAAGAGATCTAAGACTTTTAGACCATGAAGCCCTCCATGTTGCTTTGGCGTCTGACAATAACTGCCTTCTCTTATATGTTTTAGAAGAGGAATTATTAAACGACAGCCATTACAGTGAGCGTCATTTCAATTTCATCAAACAGTCAATCGCACAATTAAATCAACAATTAAAACCGCATAATACTAAAGTGCTGTGTGTGCAAGGAACTGTTTTAAGTATTTTAAAAAGTTTAAATGAACGTATTCCGATTTCATTGTATTCTCATCAAGAAACCGGGATTCAACTCACATTTGATCGAGATAAGGAAGTCCGACAATGGGTAGATTCTGAAGAAATTTGTTGAAAGGAGTTTTTGCAGCAAGGTGTTTTTAGACGCTTGAGAAATCGAAAAAAATGGATTCATTTGTGGACTGCCCATATGAATCGACCTATTTTGACTTTTTCTCCCAAAGAAAATCAGTTGGTTGATTCGGAAACGATTCTCGAACTTGAATCTCATTTTGAGGTTGTTTCGTTGGATACATCAAAATCAGCATTACTTCAACCTGGGGGAGAACACAATGCGCATCGTTATCTAAATTCCTTTTTTGAAAGTCGTTATTTAAATTATCAAAAACACATTTCAAAACCCGATTTGGCTCGAAAGAGTTGCAGCAGACTCTCTCCATATATTGCCTGGGGAAATATTTCAATGCGGCAAGTTTTGCAGCGAACAGAAGGAGAAAAAGAGCAGGGTAAAAGGAGTCGTGCTTTATCAGCTTTTGATTCACGCTTAAGATGGCAAGCTCATTTTATTCAAAAATTTGAAATGGAATGTATAATGGAATTTAAGAGTATTAATAAAGGATATCATGCCCTTACAAAAGAAAAACGTTCTGATCATTTGATTGCTTGGGAAACCGGGCAAACGGGAGTACCCATGGTAGACGCTGCCATGCGGTGCTTGGTTGCAACGGGTTATTTAAACTTTAGAATGCGTGCTTTGGTCGTTTCTTTTGTGATTCATCAACTATGGCAACCTTGGCAATCCATTTCAGCGTTTTTGGCCCGTCAGTTTTTGGATTTTGAACCGGGAATTCATTTTCCTCAAATTCAAATGCAAGCAGGTGAAACGGGAATTAATACGCTTAGAATTTATAATCCAGTTAAAAATGGACTGGAGCACGACCCGCAAGGGTTATTTATAAAACAATGGATTCCAGAATTGGCTCCCTTGCCTCAAGCTTTCCTACACACCCCCTGGAATTTAACGCCCTTGGAAGCTGTTTTGTATGATTTTAAGTTAGGAGACAATTATCCATTGCCCATAGTAGATTTAACTAAAAGTCGTGAAAAAGCAAGTCAAACCTTGTGGAACCTTCAAAAAAATAGTTTGGTTAGAAAAGAAAGCAAACGAATTTTAAATAGACATACCTTACCAAATAGTAGAAAATCATGAAAAAAGAAATCACGCTAAAGGAAGTTCAAATTGATCGAGTTATCGAAATGGCATGGGAAGATCGCACACCTTTTGATGCTATCCTCATGCAATTTGGTTTAAAAGAACAGGATGTTATTAAGTTGATGCGAAAGGAGATGAAACTCTCCAGTTTTAAGATGTGGCGGGCTAGAGTTCAGGGGCGAAAAACCAAGCACAGTAAAAGTCGATCAGAAACTGTAGATCGTTTTAAATGTACCCGTCAAAGAAATATTAGCAATAATAAAGTGTCAAAACGCTGATTTTTATTAGCTTATGATAAAAATCCCATGTCCTCAAATAAAATAAAACCTACCGCTACCTCAGTTCATCTGTTTTTAGAAGACCTAGTCTCTGAGGGAAACAAATTGATAGAAGGGGATTATACCGAATGATATTTCGCCATAGGGGAGCACAACGAATTCTTTGTGGCAATTCCATTACCGACCTTGGTTATTATCATTATAAATATGCAAGCGGGAGAGAAGACGATTGGTTTTTAAGTGGTTTTCCCCCTAAAAAATGCCCTTACACTTTATCTGATATGTGATATTTCCCACAAGAAATTTAATTTTTATGCCCTTGGAAAACATAAAAAAGGCAAAGGTTATCTGTATATTAAAAGGTTAGCAGATGTGGATTTAAAGGTTCTCGAAGAGATCATTAAAACGAGTATTCCTTTAATTGTTAAAAAAGATCAATAGCGAACTTCCACGCTCATTCCAACACTTGCTGAACCAAGAGCGGACCATGTTCCTTGACTAACTTCTCTATCAATTAGTGGGGCACCGAAAAAGCCTCCAGAGAAAAACAATTTTCTAGGTCCCAAATCCTCTATCCATTCTATGGCAATAAAAAAATCTTCATCTATAACAACTTTATAGGGCGTTAATTCAACCGTGAGGATACCGGATTCAATATCTGTTTCCACTATAATATTTTCATTGAGTATATTTTCGTTTGGAAGTCAGTTGACCAGATCATAAAAGTTTAAACGAAATTTAATTGGGCCGTAATCGTTTTCAACCAAGGAGACATTGAATTTCTTTAAAATCATCGGGCGTTTTCTTACTCGAACAACAAAACCCATTTCATTTCCAAGCTTATTGGTGGTAAAGGCTGCATACAGCAATTTTGAAGTGGTTTTATTTCCTAATATTTTTGTTTGATATTTCGTTTTACAATCCCAAGTCAAAATTACTTCGTCCAGCTCAGTTGCTTTTTTTGTTAAGGAAATTTATATAAGTTGCTGATCTAAAAAATCCTTTAAAACAGAGGACTTTGATTCAAAGCCAATCATAGAAAAAAGCAAGGTGTCTTGCGCATTCAGTTTTGCATTGACATCCAATTCGAAATAACCATAATCATCCGATACAGTCCCAATATTTTTATTGATTAATCCAATGTTTACATAGAGGAGGGGTTCTTTTGTTGCTGCGTCAAGAACTTGCACTATAAGATCAGACTGTGCGAACACTGACTGTCCAAAAACAACTGAGTAAAAAATACTTAATAGGATAATAATTTTCTTTTTCATTGGGTGTGAAGTGAAGAAATTACCTGTTGATACGTTTTATTTTAGCTCCGATTTGTTGCAATCGGTTTTCAATATCTTCATAACCTCTATCGATTTGTTCGATGTTATGAATAGTACTTGTTCCCTTGGCAGAAAGTGCTGCAATAAGCAGAGAGACACCCGCCCGAATATCAGGAGAGGTCAATGTTGCTGATTTAAGTTGGGATTCAAAATCATGACCAATAACCGTAGCTCGATGTGGATCACATAAGATGATTTTGGCTCCCATGTCAATTAATTTATCGACAAAGAACAAACGACTTTCAAACATTTTTTGGTGGATCAAAACACTTCCACGTGCTTGGGTTGCAACCACGAGAACAATACTCAAAAGATCAGGCGTAAACCCTGGCCATGGAGCATCAGAAATGGTTAATATAGAACCATCAATATAACTTTGTACTTCGTACCCATTGGTATGTGCAGGGATAAAAATATCATCTCCCTTTTTTTGAATTGTAATACCTAACTTTCTGAAAACACTAGGCATTTGTCCTAAATATTCCCAACGTACATTTTTAATCGTGATTTCACTTTTGGTCATTGCGGCTAAACCAACCCAACTTCCTATTTCAATCATATCTGGTAGAATGCTGTGATCTGTTTTCCCTAGGTTTTCAACGCCATGAATGGTTAATAAATTAGAGCCAATTCCAGTGATTTTGGCTCCCATTCGATTGAGCATATTACAGAGTTGCTGTAAATAAGGTTCACAAGCAGCATTGTAAATTGTAGTTGTTCCGGTTGCTAATACCGCAGCCATTAAAATGTTAGCAGTTCCAGTAACGGATGCCTCATCCAATAACATGTCGGTACCGATTAATTCTTTGGCTTCAACGCTATAAAAATAATCTTCACGATTATAATTAAATTTAGCTCCTAATTTGATCAAACCTTCAAAGTGGGTATCCAGTCTGCGTCTTCCAATTTTATCTCCTCCGGGTCTTGGTATACTTCCTTTGCCAAATCGCGCTAAAAGCGGACCTACTAACATGATTGAGCCTCGCAGCCCTTTTCCGTCCACTTTAAATTGTTCAGAGCTTAAATAATCAAGATCAATAGCATCGGCCTGAAAGCGAAAACTTCCTTTTGATATTTTTTCAACTTTTACGCCAAAATTCTCAAGAAGTTGAATGAGTTTGTTGACATCGATGATGTCTGGAATATTATGAATATTCACTACTTCTGGTGTAAGTAAAACAGCACATAAAATCTGTAAGGCTTCGTTTTTTGCTCCTTGTGGAGTGATCTCTCCACTTAACTTCTGTCCTCCTTCAATTTGAAAACTCCCCATCAAAATTAAAATTTAATATCGTTTACGATTGTTATTGTTTCTGTTGTTTCGTTGGGGCGGCTTATGATTACTTTTTGGACCATTTCCGTTTTTAGGTCTCCCTTTTAGAAGTTCAGCAGAGTCCGTAAGTGGAAGCAACTCTTCATTAACAGTTAGAGTTTTATCCGAAAGCTCTGCCAAATGATTGAGTATTACGATATCTTCTACGGTGTCTTTGTTCCAATTAAGAAAACATTTTTTCATGTGATTGGCAATATTAAAAACCAATGCACTTTTCATGTCTCCGTCTTCCCAATCCTTGGCAACATTGATCATGCTTTTGAGGTTATTACCATAAAAACGATATCTAGGGAATTTTTGAGGATAAGGTAATCTAGCTGGTTTTTCCTCCAACAATTCCCTTAAAGGCTTTTCGTAAGGACCATCAACATCCAATTCAAAATCAGACATGATAAACAACTGATCCCAAAGTTTGTGTTGAAAGTCAGGAACATCCCTGAGATGTGGGCTTAAATTTCCCATTATACCAATAATTGCTTTTGACATTTTGTTACGCTCTTCCTTGTCTTCTGTTGCAACGAGTTGGTTTACCATGATTTGTACATGACGCCCGTATTCGGGTATGATAAGTTGAGTACGCTTTGTATTGTATTGTAGAGATTCCATTATGGAGAGTGGTTTAATTTACTAAAATGCATTTTAATAATATTGCAAATTACTAAAATTCGAATTATTGTCCTTTTAAAATATAATGTTTTATTATAATGTAATAACGTCCTTAAACTCAGCGGCTTTTTTATAAATCGTGATCACCTCATCAGGAGAGTTCATTTCTAAAGTTATAGTCAGACTTTGAAACTTTTTCTTTGAAGAAGCAACCAGACTCACTTTTTTCTCTTTGGTGTTGAATAGTGCTTTTAGATTGTCAACCTTAGGGTTTGCAGTTTTAACAATAAACTTAAATATATAAATTCCGGGCCAAGATTGAGATTTCTCAAGTTGGGAGTAAAATCGTGAATAAAATTCATCTGAATTTTCCTTTGATTTCATTAAGGAAACTAATTTTGCACAAATATAAGTTATTAAAATGAAAAATAAGTTTTGAAAGAAAACCTCCTTGTAAATAAAAAAATTGTCATCAGTGGCGGGCCTGGAAGTGGTAAAACAACATTGATCAACCTCCTTATTAACAATGGCTATCATTGCTTTGAGGAGTTTTCGAGATCTGTTATCGATGCTGGAAAAGCAAAGGGTATTCAAAATTTCTTTGAAACAGAACCATTGATCTTTAGTGAAATCATCTTTCAAGAAAGAAAAAAACAATATTTGTCCGCCCCTAAAATCGACCATTTATCAGTTTTCCCATATGTGTTTTTTGATCGAGGACTACACGATATTATTGCTTATTTAGATCATCAAGGAAACCCTGCTGATGAAATGAGCATTGAAATACAAAACTACCCCTATGATCTTGCGATACTACTCCCCCCTTGGAAAGACATTTACAAAAATGATAAACATCGGATGGAATCTTTTGAAGAATCTGTTTCAGTTTTTGAGTCTATTAAAAAAACCTATGAAAAATTTTCTATTCCTACTGTTGAAATCCCTTTAAATACGCCAAATTCAAGAATAATGAGTATACTTGAACTATTAAAAAATGAAAATTATTCTTAAAATCTTAAAGGAATATTGGGAATTTGAGGGGTTTCGTCCTTTACAAGAGGAGATAATCAATCATTATACCTCAGGAAAAGATACGGTGGTCTTGTTGCCGACAGGAGGAGGGAAATCTCTTTGCTATCAATTACCTGCACTTTTAAAAGAAGGAATGACATTGGTCATCTCTCCGTTGATTTCTTTGATGCAAGATCAAGTAAATCAGATGAATGCGATAGGAATTAAATCGATGTTTTTTCAAAGTAATTCTCAAAAATTCCCAATTAATCAACAGATGGATAATGCCAGGTTTGGAAAATTCAAGCTGATTTATTGCTCTCCCGAACGGTTATTGAATGCAGATTTTATTAGTCAATTAAAACTTCTACCACTCAATGGCATTGCTGTTGATGAAGCTCATTGTATTTCAGAATGGGGTCACGACTTTAGGCCTGCTTTTAAATCCATTAAAGATTTAAAAGAATTATTTCCTAATCTATCGTTGATCGCTTTGACAGCATCTGCAACGCCCATCGTTCTTGAAGACATTAAAAAAGAACTTAATTTAATTAAACCTAAAGTCTTTACTAGCTCTTTTGAAAGAAAAAACTTGTTTTATGAAACCCTTCAAACAGAAGATAAAGTAGGAACTTTAATTAAATATTTTAATGACAATCGGAACCCTGCAATTGTTTATTGCCGCTCAAGAGCTAGAACGGAACAAGTCACCCAGCAACTGAAAAACGCTGGATTGAAATGTGATTTTTTTCATGGAGGGCTGAGTACGGATATTAAAAAAGAGAAACTAGGCGATTGGATCAGCGAAAAAAACCTAATCATGGTTGCGACCAGTGCTTTTGGGATGGGAATCGACAAGAGCAATGTTGGGACGGTGGTGCACCTGTTGCTTCCGGAAAGCATGGAGGCTTACTACCAAGAAACCGGAAGGGCCGGAAGAGACGGTACAACTGCAAAAGCTTTACTCCTATTATACCCCTCCGATTATGATCAATTAAAAAATCAATTTTTGTGTCATCTGCCCAATACTGAATTTATAAAAAAGTGTTTTTCTAACTTGTGTAGCTACTTGCAAATACCCTATGGAGAAGGAAAAGGGTTTGAATATCAGTTGAATTTAAAAGAGTTTAGTAGTCGCTATAAATTAAATACAAAAAAATCTTTCGAGACTTTTAAAATTTTGGCTAGAGAAGGTGTTTTTGAATTGGTGCAAGTGTATCAAAACAAAACCAAAGTTCAAATGATTTGCAGTCAAAATCAAGCCCTAGACACCATCAATCAAGGAGGAAAAATAGCTGTTGTTGTTCAATATTTAATGCGAACTTATGAGGATATATTCAACCATGAGCAATGGGTGAAGTTGGATGAAATCTCAAAAAGAACAGGTTTTTCTCAATCTGAGATTCTTAAAATTTTTAATAATCTTTTTCAAAATAAAAATATTTACCTCCAAATACACAATACCGATCTTGAGTTATTTTGGAACGTACCGAGGGAAGATCAGTATACTTTAAATCCATTTTTGAATAATATTAAAGAATACAACAGAATAAAAGTGCAGAAAGTGCAAACAATGATTGATTACGCCTCGGAAACGGAAAGGTGTAAACGCAACATCATATTGGATTACTTTGGCGAAAAAAAGCGTGCCAAATGCAAGCAATGTTCCTCTGACTCGTGTCGGAGTGAAGAACCATTTCCCAACGAATTGTTTTAACTAATTATCAATTTATTAAAAAAAGTGCCGAAATCAGCCTATGAAATCTAAGGATCACTCCCTTCCAAAAACGAATTCATTGTTTTAGCTTTGCAGTAGTTGCAAGAGAACAAAACCATTGCCCAAAATGATGCCAACCAATTTTATTTGAATGATGAAAAATAAGAGAATTGTGTTTTTCGGAACACCCACTTTTGCAGAGATTTGTTTGAATAAAATGATAATGAAGGGCTGCAATATTGCTGCTGTTGTAACCGCCCCTGACAAAGGCTCTGGAAGAGGGAAAAAAATAAATTCTTCAGCGATCAAAAAGTTTGCCTTAAATGCAAATCTCCCCATACTTCAGCCGGTTAACTTAAAAGATCGATTATTTATTGAGAAATTAAAAAACTTTCAGGCCGATTTGTTCGTGGTTGTTGCCTTTAGGATGTTACCAGAAGTGGTCTGGTCGCTTCCTCCTTTAAAAACCTTTAATTTGCACGCTTCATTACTTCCAAATTACCGTGGGGCAGCTCCGATCAACTGGGCCATTATTAATGGTGAAAAAATCAGTGGTGTGAGTACCTTCTATATTGATGATAAAATCGATTCTGGTGGATTATTGATGCAAGCGTCTATTCAATTAACTTCTAATGAAACCGTTGATACACTTCATGATAAGTTAGCTAAAATTGGGAGCGAACTCATATGTCAGACCATCAAAGGTTTAGCAGAAGGAAGTCTCTCAGGAAAACAGCAGCAACTTACTGGATTGGAAAAACCTGCTCCAAAGCTCAATAATGAAAATGTTAGTATTGATTGGGATTCATCTTTAAAACAAATTGAATCACATATAAGAGGATTGAATCCTCACCCTGGAGCAAGAACTTCATTGACCTATAAAAACAAAACGGAAGTGATGAAGGTCTTTAAGTCAAAAATCGAAAAAATGACACATGATTTTAAAAACCATCAATTAATTGTTCAGGACAAAAAGATTTTAATTTCTCATCCTGAAGGATTTTTGGTGTGTGAAGAGGTACAACTTCCAAATAAAAAAAGAATGCCAGCCATTGATTTACTTAATGGCTACACATTTTCGACCAAAATTAGTGTCAAATAGTTACAAAAGCACCTTCATTATTAACAAATATCCATACTTATTAACAATAACAAGGATTTAAAGGGGTTTTTCTTTGGTGTTTGAGTAATCCTATTAAATTTGTGTAAATAACAAATAACTCTTTATAATTATGAACAAATCAGAATTAATCGATGCAATGGCAGCTGAGGCTGGCATTTCTAAAGCAGCAGCTAAACTAGCACTTGAATCAATGGTATCAAGTGTTGGAAAAACTCTTAAAGATGGTGGACGTGTTTCACTAGTAGGATTTGGATCTTGGTCTATTTCAAATAGAGCTGCTAGAGATGGAAGAAACCCACAAACTGGTGCTACTATCAAGATTGCTGCAAAAAATGTAGTGAAATTTAAAGCAGGTGCTGAATTATCTGGTTCAGTAAACTAGTCTTTACAATTCAAAAATTAAAAAAGCTTCCAAGTTGGAGGCTTTTTTTTGCCTTTAATTCTTTAAAAAACAAATAATCTGACTATTGTAGGATATCTTAATTAAAAAAATAATGAAACCGGGAGATTTACTCATTGCGGAGCCCTCTATTTTTGGAGATTTAAACTTTCACAGATCTGTTGTCGTTCTGGTAGATTATAAGACCGAAGGTTATATAGGTTTTATAATCAACAAGGTACTTCCCTATCCCATTATAGACATTATTTCAGAAATCAAGGTTGTTCTTCCGCTTTTTTCTGGCGGGCCTGTCGAAGAAGACAGTTTGTTTTTCATTCATAATGTGGGGCATCTTATTCCAGAGAGTGAAAAAATTAGTGAAAATCTTTTTTGGGGAGGCAATATAGAAAAAGCCATCGCATTAGTGAATAGTAAAATTATTTCGGAAAAAGAAATTCGCTTCTTTTTGGGTTATTCTGGTTGGTCAAAGAATCAACTTGAGCAAGAAATAGAAACGGAATCTTGGGTGGTTATTAAAAACAAATATGCCTCAAAAATCCTCGAAGTAAACCCTAATTATTTTTGGAAAAACCAGATGGTAGCACTTGGCGGCAAGCGATTGGTTTGGGCAAATAGCCCCGAAAACCCTCACCAAAACTGACTTTAAAGTTGATTCTTGATTAAATCAAAAAGAGCATTACTTCGCTCGGTCTCATAAACCTTTTTTCTAAACTGCTGAACAATATTAAACCCTGAAGACAATGAAAGTGTGAAAATTTCATCTGCTTTTTGTAGTGAATAGGAGGCAATGTCCGTTTCTTCAAACTGTAAAGACTTTTCAAGTTTTATTTGTTCAATAAACTTTGATCTTAGAACAGTGTTCACCGTTCCAGATGACAAGTCAGGGGTTTTAATTGTTCCCGCTGATATTAGAAATAGTGTGCCATGGGTAGTTTCTACTAAATATTTACCTTGATTCAACAACAAACAGCCGCCGAATTGATTCTCATAGGCAAAAATTTTTGCCAAATCACGAAGTGCAAAATTGGTTTGGTAGAGGTTTGAATATTCTCCTGGGTTGATATGGTAGTCTTTGTATAGCTCAACCGTCATATTATGTTTCTCAAAAACGTGAGGCTTGGTTTTTATAAAAAAACAAATATCCGTAATGGGTTGAGACAAATTGGGAGACGAAGTCCTATAAAATTGAATGGAAACAAGTGAATTGGAGCCTAGTTCAGCATTAATACTTGTCAATTCATTGATTTGATCCTGAAAATATTCCATTGTATAAGTCATGGGAATATTCACACGAGATTTCCGCAAAGTAGCCATCAACATAAAGTAATGGTCTTCCCAAAAATGGATACCCGACTTAGAACACATCAATATTTCGGTGTGGAGAGGAACGCCTGAAAATAGATTAAGATTTTTTTCGGAGACTTTCCCTAAAGAATCATAATTAAATCCATCAAAATTAATCATTAAAAAAAAGAGAGTTAAGAAGAACCTAAAACCTGCTTTAAATCAGCAATGAGACTTCTCCAAAACAATTTAGACTCTTCTACTTCATCATCGTCTGAATAATCAGAGATGATAAGAGAAAGGTCTTTAGTGATTTCATCAACTTGAATTTTAAATTCAAAATAATAGTCTTCACTGTCCTCTTCGTCATTAATCCACTGAAAACGAACCCTTTCATTGTTTTTACTTTGAATCATTTTGGCCTCTTCTTCTGAATCGTCCCATATAAAAACGAAGTCTTCCCCCCGCGAATTAACATTGTCCGCAAACCATTCTGACAAGCCGGAAGGGGTTGATAAATATTGAAACAACAGCTGTGGTGAAGCTTGGAAATCAAATTCTAAAGAATAGAATATTTTTTTACTCATATAAATTAAAAATTTTTGGTAATATATTAAAAAAATTAACCTTCCTGTGATTAATAATTGTTTTTTTTAAATGAAAAGTTTAAGCTTGCAAAAATAAAATGGAATTGAATAAAATTATATCGACTACTTCCGTCCGCTCCCCCTTCAAGTAGCCTATAACCGATGTTTCCTTGTAGGCTTTTTGTGAAACTATATCTTCCAGATAAGGAGAGGTCAATTGCTCTACCTTTACTTGCAATTATACCTTCCCCTAAAAAATCTATAACCGCTTTTTGAGAAATATTCCAATTGGCTAATACGTTTATTAGTGGTGCAAAACCAATACTGAAATTTTCACTTAATAGTTCTTTATTTTTTAATGAGGTTCCAGCATCTCTAATTTTTGCAGAAAGGCCAAGACCAAATTTAAATTTGTTGTCATTTATGATTCTTCGATTATAGGTAAGTCGATATGAATTAAATTTATAGGTAGCTTCTAATGGTATATTCGCTTTAAAATCATTTCCCTCATAAAGGATATCCCTATCTATTGTTCCCGTTACTAAACTTTTTAATGGAGCAAAAAGAATTGAAAAGTGGTGTTTATTGTTTAACAAAAGACCTGCTCGAACTCTTAAAAATGGACTTGGTGGAGTTGATAAATCATTCTTCAGAGAAAATAGTGTTCCATTAATTCCATTACGAATATTATTTAACCCTGTGAATAATACTCCTGACTCGATATTAACGAAAGTTTGAGCATGTGTAGATAAATTAAAAGTCAAACAAATAAAAAAAATCCAAAATCTTGATTGAAAAAAAGTGTTAGAAGAAAAAAGGTTCATAATAAAAATACTAAGTTAACATATTCTTTTGGACCTTTGCTTGACTGATGAAGCTTTACTGTCACAAAAGAGGTTTTTTCATAATGTTGGTTTTAGATATTTAAATATGAAGAGTAATATAGACTAATCTAACCAGCCACTCTCTCTGTAAATAGTCATCTAAGTTATTTTATACTAGACTGTTTACGATTGAATATTCTCCACCTGACATTCCATAATAATTCAAATAGAAATATTTGTATAACTTATTTAAGAGGTTTAGAAATACTTGAATTTACTGAAGATGATATAACTGCTTCAGGACAACTTCCCCAGATGGGATTTTTTGATGTAGAAAAAGCCGAAAAATAAGTTGGGATGCTGCTTATATTTAGAACACACCAATTTGTTAAGTCTTTATTAAATGAGGTTGCAAATAAAAACATACTGTCCATATTAGTCACCTTCGAAGTATTCCAGTTACTAATGTTTCCATTAAACGAATTGGCTTTATAAAACATATAAGACATATTAGTCGTGTTTGAAGTGTCCCAAGTTCCTAAGTTTTGACTAAATCTTGATGCATCCCGAAACATACCAAACATATTAGTGACATTAGAAGTATTCCAAACACTTATATCCCTATTAAAAATAGTTGCATTAAAAAACATCCCCCTCATATTAGTAACTGCCTCGGTATTCCAATTCCCAATATCTTCATTGAAAGCCGATGCAAAATGAAACATTTCGGTCATTTCAGTAACTCTAGAAGTGTCCCAACTCCCTATATCCTGATTGAAAGAAGTTTGATTTAAAAAAAGACTTTTCATGTTTGTTATGTTTGATGTGCAAACACAAGTAACATCTTCTTCTTTAGAAATCATCTCTCTAAGGCTGGTTTCGTCAACCACAGTGTAAATCTTACCATTAACTTTAGCTATTTCTCCAAAATTAGCATCAGGACACATTATAGTTTCTCCATTGGCAGCTAAAACTATTTTTTTTTCTGAAAAGTTTGCAGTAATATTTTTGTTTCCATCTATTATTATTGTAACCGTGCTTTCGCTACCGGAAATACTTCCTGTCCAACTTGTAAAATCATACCCGTCTTTTGGTATAGCAGTTAATGTTACATAGCTATTAAATTGATAGGTTCCACTTAGTATATTTAAACTTCCACCCTCAGACTCAACAAGGGTTAGCTCGAATTCCTGCACGGTATTATCTTTACTACAAGCAAAGATTAAAATGCAAACACCTACAACAGTAAACAGCTTTTTCATAGTGTTGGTTATTTAGCGTTTTAAGATAGATGAAAACATATCTGAATGCCTGGTTGGTCAATAACGTTTTCTTCAAGTTATTCTAATAAGCTATTGAAAGATAAATTATAAAGGCAAGATAAACTACTGTCCCCCCATATCCACCAACGGTTTTTTATGTACCATTCCATTAGACTAATGTATGAGTTTTATGAACAACAAACATCTATTTTAGCACAATAGTGCTTAAGAGGATTAATCCTTAAACTTAACGAAGAGAATATCCATTTAATTTAAAAAATATCATCATAACTAAGCGAAAAGTCTTGAAATAAAATCATTTATTGTATGCACCTTCTGGAGCTTTTCCCCAAATTTCTACCATTAATAATAATAGAATAACTACATAAAAAATAATTTGTAGAGTATCTGGCACTGCAGTATTAAATGGAGCTGATGGATTACCGAAAAACTCAATTGATCCCTAACTAACCTCCGATATTGATGTCCCTGATTCTTTAAGTTGCTTTAAATTAAAAGTAGTATTATGTTGAAATCCTCTTAAAATGTTGCAACTTGAATTCCAGCATAAACGGATATTAATGAGAAAAAAGATATCATTACTTTACCATAAGTAGGGAGGTTTAATTCTCGACTCCTTCTAACCAGATAAAAATTTATTGCTAATAAAATAAAAAT
>Ga0115001_10001283_pt1 | contig 19376 bp, 19 predicted proteins | sample ArcticOcean_MG_C_12_FD_89869 | JGI IMG/M metagenome (GOLD analysis project Ga0115001, IMG submission 89869) | Marine microbial communities from western Arctic Ocean - ArcticOcean_MG_CB8_130 | ecosystem: Environmental > Aquatic > Marine > Oceanic | place: Arctic Ocean: Canada Basin | collected... | reverse complement strand
GCTTGTGAAGCGAAGTGCTTAAACTGTTTCGATGGGTTGCATAGCGCCCATTGCCTCGCGGAGTTCCTCGCCGATGTGCTCGACGTGGTGCTCGCGGATGATGGCATTGACGGCGACGAGGGACTTGTTGTCCACGCTGGCGTCAGACTCGCCGAGACCTTTTCCGATGACGGAGGTGTCGACGCTGGACATGAACTCTTCGAGAAGAGGCACGGCGGCGTGCGAGAAGAGGTAGCAACCATATTCGGCAGTGTCGGAAATGACGTTGTTCATTTCGAAGAGCTTCTTCCGCGCGATCGTGTTGGCGATGAGCGGAGTCTCGTGGAGGGACTCGTAGTAAGCGGACTCAGGCTCGATGCCGGCCTCGACCATGGCCTCGAAGGCGAGTTCCACTCCAGCGCGGACCATGGCTATCATGAGGATGCCTTTGTCGAAATATTCCTGCTCGGTGATCTCTCCTTCACCTTCAGTTTTTTCGAACTCGGTTTCACCGGTTGCTTTGCGCCAGCCGAGGAGGTTGAGGTCGTCGTTTGCCCAGTCAGCCATCATGGTGCTGGAGAACTCACCGGAGATGATATCGTCCATGTGCTTGTAGAAAAGGTCCCGCATTATGTCCTTCAGTTCCTCGGAGAGAACGAAGGCTTCGATCTTAGCGGGGTTGGAAAGACGATCCATCATGTTGGTGATGCCACCGTGCTTGAGAGCTTCGGTGATGACTTCCCAGCCGTTCTGGATGAATTTGACAGCCCATTTGGTGTCGATGCCATCGGCCTTCATCTTTTCGAAGCAGAGGATGGAACCCGCTTGGAGAAGCCCACAGAGAATAGTCTGCTCGCCCATGAGGTCGGACTTCACTTCGGCAACGAAGGAGGACTCAAGAATGCCAGCCTTGTCACCACCTTGAGCGACGGCGAGTGCTTTAGCGAGTTCGATGCCTTCACCGGAAGGATCGTTTTCACCGTGGCAGGCAATGAGAGTTGGGACGCCGAAGCCGCGCTTGTATTCCTCGCGCACTTCAGAGCCAGGAGACTTGGGAGCGACCATGATGACGGTGAGGTCTTTGCGAATCTCGGTGCCTTCTTCGACGATGTTAAATCCGTGGGCGTAGGAGAAGGCGGCGCCTTCCTTCATATGCGGGATGACTGTTTCGACAACCTTGGTGTGCTGCTTGTCAGGAGCGAGGTTCATGACGATGTCGGCGGTGGGAAGCATCTCCTCGTAGGTGCCGACAGTGAAGCCATTTTCGGTCGCGTTGAGGAAGGATTGGCGCTTTTCAGCGATGGCGGCATCGCGGAGGGTGTAGGAAACATCGAGTCCAGAGTCGCGCATGTTGAGGCCTTGGTTGAGACCTTGAGCGCCGCAACCGACGATGACGATCTTGAGTCCTTTGGCAGCATTGACGCCGTTGGTGAACTCGGAGGCATCCATGAAGCGGCAGGTGCCGAGCTCATCGAGCTGGCGGCGGAGAGGGAGGGTATTGAAGTAGTTATTGCTCATCGTGATGATGGGTTGATTGATTAGACGGGCTCTGCATGTCAGGAAATGAGGATTTGTAAACGAAGAAGACCGTTGCATCCGTTGAATTGATTGGTAGAGTCGGTTGCATGATATGCAACAGTTCGGAGCCGCCGTCTCTTTGTGGGGAATGAGGTGGGGCTTAGCGGGGACGATTCAACGACGGAAACTTTAAAATGAACTTCGACAGCCTTCGCTCATTTTTGACACTTGCGGAAACCTTGCACTTTGGGGAGGCGAGTTGGAGGAGCCATTTAAGCCGTTCGGCCTTTACGCGCTTGATCCAGCGTCTGGAAGAGGAGACGGGGCAAGCGCTCTTCTATCGGAATCAACGCAAAGTTTCGCTGACGAGTGCGGGGAAATCATTTCGTAAGTATGCCATGGGGGCGGTGAAGGATTGGGAGTTGGTGAAATCGGAAATGGCGGGAGGAGGGGAGCTGAGGGGGGGGCTGTCGATCTATGCCTCGATCACTGCGGTTTATGATTTGTTGCCGGATCTTCTGGAGACCTATCGTGAGCTTTACCCTGCGGTGCAGTTGGCGCTGAAGACGGGGTCTGCGGAAGAAGCTGTTCCGCAAGTGATGACGGGGGAGATTGATCTGGCTGTGGCGGCGCTGCCGGATCGTCGTCCAGGGGCCTTGGAGTTTCTGCCTTTGAAAGAGACAGCGCTTGTTTTCATTGCGCCCAAGGGATTGGAAAAAATTCCCATATTGAAAGGGAAACCTGATCTCGCGAAAGCAACTTTAGTGCTGCCTAGCGTGGGATTGTCGCGGAGGCGGATCGATGCCTATTTAAAAAAGAAAGCGATTCGAACTCAGGTCACTACCGAGGTCTCTGGAAACGAAGCCATCATTGCGATGGTTCGATTGGGTTGCGGGATCGGGGTGGTGCCGGAGCTGGTGCTCGAGAAGAGCCCTTTTCGGGACGAAGTGGAGATTCTTGAGAATGCTCCTAAACTGGCCCCCTATGAAGTGGGGCTTTGCTCGACGAAGAAGAGCCTCGCCCGTCCGAGTGTGGCGGCCCTTTGGGAAATGGCGGCGACGGTTTAAATGTCGTATGAAGGATGATTTCCCTCTAATTTTGAATCTTCTTACGTAGAGTCGGAGTGCTGGAATTGGGCATGGTTTCGCTGATTGGTGCACCCAAGGGAATTTCACCCGCCCCACGCCTTCGTCCCGCCATAGCCCTTTCAAGAAATCACTCCGGCATTCGTCTCTTTCGAAACACTATTTGGTATCATTTGGTTCGACCCTCAGGGCCTTGGGAGCGAGAGGGCTTTGAAGGGCGATTGGCGACGTTAGCTTGCTCTTTTGGAGCGGCTTGGGTTAAGGTCAGTGATTAAAAGGGGGCCACTTTCCTCAATAAAAAAAGAGCCCCCCCAAAGTATCGTGGCGGTTTTCTGGTTTCTAGCCTTCGGCTTCTGCTTCCCGATCTCTGAGTCCGAGTGCTCACTCAGCCATCGTCCCTCACCATCATCTTAGCTTTCTTAACGCTTTCTTTGGAAAGCTGCGCTGAAGTGGCACGGATCGTTTTTCCGGCTTCGGTTTCGAAGAGGAAGATTTTTTCGTCTTCGATGCCGACGAGCTTGGCCTTGATCGTGGTTCCCTTCGAGCTGATCCAATCTTCGACCTTCGCATTCTTGGTTTTGGCAACTTTGAGAGTAGTGCCACCGAGCGAAAATGTTCCGTCCTTCATCGCGGTGCGGATGTTGGTCTTGGTGTCTTGGAAAATTTCACCGTAGCGCTGGGTTTTCATCTGAGGATGATTATAAGAGCCATAGATCGTTGTCATGCCGGGGTCGGTGAAGATAATGATGGGAACGGCGGCGCCTCCTCTACGATAGGCTTCCTTCACCAAGTCTGGGAGAGCGGCGGTTTCCGAGACATCGACGATGACGCTCTTTGAGAAACTAAGAACTGCTTTGCTGGCCGACACACTGACGGCACCCGGGCAAGCCACTCAGGTGGCGGCCATTTTCTTCTCGGCGATGATGAAAGCGATCGGTTGTTTCGCTTTGCCGGCCTTCAACGCGGCATCATTGAGCTGGCCAAGATGATGTGTTCCCCTCGGGATATCGAACCCGAGGGCCGCGCTTGCGAGGGCGACGTTGAGGAGAAGAATCAATTTCATTTTCTAAGAGAGTGCCGGTTTCTAGGTGAAAGGTGAAGGGGAAAAGCGGTGGCGCTTGGAATGCCAATATATAATGTTATCATCTCACTGATGTTTCTCGCCGCAAGTAATGAAGTTGCTCCAGTGGTGGCGCTTTTAGGATTGGTTCTTGGGAGCGTGGTGGTGGTGTCGCTGATTTTGGTGAAGGTCCGGCAGTCGTTACTGGTGGGATATTTCATTTGTGGGGTGGTTTTGGCTAATACCGGAGCGACCAATTTTTTGGGCGAGTCCGCAGAGGATGCCATCGGGATGCTTGCGGAACTGGGAATCGTGCTGCTGATGTTCACGCTGGGAATCGAGTTTTCCATCAGGGAGCTAATGCATTTAAAAAAGGTCGTCTTCGGAGGGGGTGGGATTCAGATGGTGACGACCACGGTGGTGGCGATGGGTGTGGGATGGCTTTGTGGATTGGGCGGTCTGGGCTTGTTGGTGGTGGGCTTTGCGATGGCGCTGTCATCGACGGCAGTGAGTATCAAATCGTTTCAAGACATGGGGCAACCGGATGCGCCTAGCGCACGCCTGGCGTTAGGAATCGCGATTTTCCAGGATCTCGCGGTCATCTTTTTTATGGTGGTGCTGCCCTCATTGGTCGGTGAGGGAGCGGGGGGGATGGGGCCGGTGATCTTTGCTTTGGGAAAGGGTTTTCTCTTTCTCGGGATTTGCTGGGTGCTGAGTATTTATGTGGTGCCGCATCTCCTTCATGCGGTGGCAAACTCGCGAAGTCGTGAGCTCTTTACGGTGACGGTGGTCGGGTTGTGCGCGGTGATCGCCTGGGGGGCGAATTGGTTTGGGTTGAGTCTTGCGCTGGGGGCATTCGCGGGGGGGTTGGTGGTAAGCGAGTCGATCTATTCGTATCGGGTTTTGGCAGACGTGTTGCCTTTTAAAGATCTTTTTCTGACGGTCTTTTTTGTGTCGGTGGGCCTACTCATTGATCTGCAAGCTGTGATCGCTTCGTGGTGGTTCATTGGGCTGGGCGTGATGGCTATTTTGGTGGTGAAAGGGGTGATCGTTTCACTGGTCGCGCGACGAATGGGGTTACGAATACGACAGGCTCTTCTTGCGGGCGCGGCGCTTTCGAGTAGTGGAGAATTCTCGCTTGTTTTGCTGAATCGAGCTGCTGATCTTGGTGGGGTTTCGGAGACGCTGGAGCAAGTGCTGCTTGCGTGTACTGCGATATCGATGGCGCTTGTTCCGACTCTGATGCGTGCCGCCGGGCCGTTCTCAAAGAAAGTAGACGGCTGGTCCTTTTTCAAAGGAAACGACTGTAAGGGCGAGCTAAAAATGGGAGCGGAGGTCAAGCAGCTTCGGGATCATGTGGTGATCTGTGGCTATGGACCGGTGGGTCAGGCGCTGCATGATGCGATGGATCGGCTCTCGGTTCCGGTGGTGGTGATCGAGCTGAATGCGGCGACCGTGCTTAGTCTTCATCAACGAGGGGTGCAGGTGCTTTTTGCGGATGCTACGAATGTCGAGACGATGAAGCTGGCGAAAGTCGAAAGTGCGCGTGCGATTGCTTTTACCTTTCCCGAGCCGGAGTTGGCGATTGCGGGAATGCGGGCGGCGCGTTCATTAAATACAGGGATCGTGACATACGCGCGGGCAAAATTTTCCAATGGAGTGGAGGCGCTTCAAAAAGAGGGAACTCATCATATCTTCCATGATGAGGTGACTAGCGGAGAGGCGATGGTGAAAGCCGTGCTGGGATGCTATGAGGTGCAAGTAGATGATTAACGTTGGGTCATGGGGAGGCTCTTCTGGAGATGGGCGAGGAGTTTTTCGTGGGCGGCATCGACTTCCTTTGCCTTGAGCGTTTTGTTCGCAGCGCGGTAGTGGAAGCTGTAGGCGATCGATTTTTTATCGGCGGACAATTTTTCTCCGGAGGAGTCACGGAAGTGGTCGAAGCAGGTCGCAGAAACGAGGAGAGGATCGTTGTGCTTGGCGAGGGCCTTTTCGATATCGGCGTTGCTCGTTTTGGCAGGAAGCTCCATGGCAATGTCGCGGCTCGAACCGGGGAATTGTGGAAGTGGTTCGACTTGGAAGAAGTCTTTTTGAAGCGGGATGATTTTTGCGAGGTCAAGTTCCATAAGGTAGGCCGGCGCATTGAGGCTGAGCTCACGACTGCGCGAGGGAAGGACCTGGGCATAGGTGCCGATGGATTTTCCGCCGAGTTGGATGTCGCCCGCGAGTAGGAAGCCATCGCGAGGGCGGGGAGAAAACTGAACTGCCGCTCCGCCGAGGAGGGCTTGTACGGTTGCTTTGGCATCGAAGAGATCGATGTTTCTCTTTTCGCTGCTGGCCCATGAGAGAGGAGCCGCTTCGCCTCCGAGGAGGATACCGAGGGAGTCGGATTCGAGGTCCTTTGCTTTTCCGCCGCCGGCATTTCGGAACTGTCGGCCGGCTTCGAAGAAGCGGAGAGATTTTGCGCCTTGGCGGATGTTACGCTCGGCGGTCTGGATGAGTCCGGGAGTGAGTGAAGGGCGCAGAATGGCGTGATCTTCGCTGAGGGGGCGGGACACTTTGATGAGGTCGCCTTCCATGAGCGGACGCAGGGGAAGGCAGTCGCGGAGCTGGGCTTCGGAAATAAGCTTGATGGTTTGTACCTCGAAGAAGCCAAGGGCAGCGAGCTTCTGCTTGAGGCTCATGAGGCGGTCGTATTCGCGGTCGAACTGGCTTTCATCGACTGCGGTGCCGCCAGTGCGGGTGGGGACATTTTCGAGTCCGTGGACGCGGGCCACTTCTTCGACGAGGTCGGCGGAGCGCTCGAGATCGGCGCGCCAGCTGGGGACGTTCCAGACGTTACCTTCGGCTTTTTCGAGGCCAAGACGAGTGAGGATGTCTTCGGCATCAGGAAGAGAAATGGAGCCATCCATGAGTTGATCCATACGGACGATGTCGAGCTCGACTGGCGAGGTGACGCTGGGGACGGAACCTGCGGTTGCCGTGGAGAGGGAAATATTTCCACCGGCAACTTCGGCAATGAGTGCGGCAGCGAGTGCGGCAGCTGGGATGACCTGATTCGGATCGACTCCGCGTTCGAAGCGGTAGGAAGAATCCGAGGTGAGGAAAAGTCGACGCGACGTATGGCGGATTTCGGAAGGGGTGAAGAAGGCGGATTCGAGGAGGATGTCGGTGGTGCCATCGGTGACGCCGCTATCGAGTCCTCCCATGACGCCGGCGAGGGCAAGGGCTTTTCCGCTTTGATCGGAAATTACGCAGTCGACTGAGGTCAGTTCGTAAGTCTTTTCGTCGAGCGCGAGGAATTCTTCGCCGTCCTGAGCATTACGGACGTGGATGGGGCCGGAGACCTTGGCGGCATCGAAGGCATGAAGCGGTTGGCCGAGTTCGTGGAGAACGTAGTTCGTGATATCGACGACGTTATTAATCGGGCGCAGTCCGATGGACTCGAGCTTTTTGCAGAGCCATGCCGTGCTAGGTGCAACCTTGACTCCGGTGATGGAAAGGAGGGAGTAGAAGGGGCAAGTGTCGCTTCCGGCGGTGACCGCGGAGGCGTCTTCTTTAAGTTCGGTGGGGTGATTTTTCTTAACCGGAGACATCTCGGTTTCGAGCAAGGCCGCGAGTTCACGGGCGAGACCGGAGTGGGAGAGGAGGTCTGGACGGTTGGGGGTGATCTCGACTTCGATGAGGGTGTCGGATTCGAAGAGGGTTTTTACCAAGGTGCCCGGGGCGGCGTCGGTTTTGAGAATGAGGAGGCCATCGACTTCGTCTTGCAAGCCAATCTCAGATCCAGCGGCGAGCATGCCCTTCGATGCGACGCCGCGCATTTTGGTTTCTCCGATGACGAATCCGCCGAGGTCGGCGCCCGGGAGACAGCAGGGGACTTTGTCGCCGATCTGGTAGTTCGTCGCGCCACAGACGATTTGACGAAGGGAGCCTTCGCCAGCGTCGACTTGGGTCACCTTGAGTTTGTCGGCGTCGGGGTGCTGAATTACTTCTTTGATTTCGGCTACGACGATGAGATCACTCTGGACGCCTGCGGGATGGAGTCCTTCGATTTCGATCCCGGCAAAAGTTAGAAGATCGCAGACTTCTTCAAGAGTGCGGGAGCGGAAATCGAGGCGTTCTTTGAGCCAATTCAGAGAGACGTTCATGAGGCGCGAAGCTTTGTGGGATGCGCGTGATTTTCAATGGTGAAATGTCGGAAATCAGCCTTTGGTGAGATTTTTGGTTCGGATAGGGCCTTGGAAGGGCTATTTTTGGAAAATGAAGCCCACTTTGATCCTTCTTGCCTCTCTTGGAATTCTATCTGCTCAGGAGGTGATTTCGATCTGGCCGGTTCTGGCGCCGGGAGAAACGACGAAGAATCGGGGTGAAGCGCTGCCGGCCAATCCGAAGGATCCGAGCATCACGCGGGTGCAGAAAGTGACGCAGCCCACTTTAACCGCCTTTCTCCCGCCCAAAGGAAGCGGAAATGGCACTGCTGTGATTGTTCTTCCGGGAGGAGGGTTTTCGTATGTCGTGCCAGACTTGGAAGGGTCGGAAACGGCAAAGTTTCTTAACGAGAGTGGGATCTCGGTCTTTGTGCTGAACTATCGCACGACGGCCAACGGCCCCAAAGTTGCCGACGCTTGGAAACGGCCCTTGCAGGATTCCCAGCGGGCGGTGCGGTATGTGCGGGCTCACGGTGATAAGTGGGGAATCGATTCTTTAAAAATTGGCATCATGGCATTTTCCGCAGGTGGACAGGTGGGCGCAATTCATCTGGGAGACCATCCGGTGGCCTATGCCAATGTTGATGGCGTTGACCGACAGAGCAGTCGTCCTGATTTTGCGATGCTCATTTATCCTTGGCGCACTTACGTGCCGGCGATCGATGGTCTCAAACCAGAAATTCAGATTTCCAAGACCGCTCCTCCTACTTTTATCGTACATACGAGCGATGATGCCTCCACCTCTCTGGGGGCGGTTGGGATTTATGCCGCTTTGAAGAAAGCGAAGGTCTCGGCTGAGTTGCATATCTACCAAAATGGTGGTCACGGCTATGGGGCGCGGGATCGTGAAGGTTCGGCGATCGGAAGCTGGTCTGACCGGGCGATGGAATGGCTCAGGATTCGAGGTTTGGCTCGCTGAATGGAGTGGGAGAACTTGTTTAAGTTTAGTTTCGACCAAATCAGCAAGTAGGAGCACGGCACCGCGAGTGTCATTGATTTTGGCACTCAAGCTGCAAAGAAAAATGCCCATGCCTGCGAAAAAGAAAACCGCCACGAAAAAGACAACGGTATCTATCCCGGTGAAGGCGCAAGTCTCTCGGTAGGAGATCGAGCGCAAGGCCTTTGAAATTTTAATGAACCGCCAGAATCGAGGTATCTATGGAGATCAAAAGAGTGACTGGGAAGCTGCCAAAAATCTGCTTTTTGTCTAAAAAATCAGCACCCCATAAAAAAGGCACCGCCTCGCGAGAGACGGTGCCTTTTTTATGGGGTGAAGTCGATTTAGCGCCTGCGCTTCATTATCTCAGGCTGCCTGAAGGGAGGACTTTACGCCTTTTTAACCTCAACCCATTGGCCTGACTTTGCCGATTCGAGAACGGCGTCGCAGACATACTGGGTGCCGAGGGCATTGCGGAAATCGGGGTAGGATTTTTCGGCACTGGGGTCATCGAGACTCTTCATAAATTCGACGGCTCCGTGGACGAAGGAGTGCTCGTAGCCGAGGCAGAGTCCGGGGACCCACCAATTGCCGGTGTAGGGGTGGTCGCTATCTGAGACGTGGATACTGGACCAACCGCGCGTTTCACCGGGGACGTCGTGATCGAAGTAGGCGAGGCGGTTGAGGTCGTGAAGGTCCCAGGAGAGGGATTTGTCGTGGCCGTTGATCTCGAAAGTTTTTAGGGCCTTGTGTCCGCGGGCGTAGCGAGTGGATTCGAAGATGGCGGTGGAGCCATTTTCAAAACGGGCGAGGAAGGCGCAGGCATCATCGATCGTGACGGGTTGGACTTCGCCGGTATCCTGGTGGACGCGTTCCTTGATGAAGGTCTCGGTCATGGCGGAGACGGAGGTGATGTCGCCGTTGATCCAGCGGGCGCAGTCGATGTTGTGTGCGAGGAGGTCGCCGGTGACGCCGGAGCCAGCAGTGGCGGTATCGAGTCGCCAGAGGGCGGCTCCGCCTTGGGGGAGGTCTTCGGACATGGTCCAGTCCTGTAGGAAGTTGGCGCGGTAGTGGTAGATGCGTCCGAGGTCGCCACGAGCGACGATTTGTTTGGCGAGGGTAACGGCGGGGAGGAAGCGGTAGTTATACCAAACGAGGTTGGGGAGTCCGGAGGCTTCCATCGCTTCGACCATTTTGAGGCCTTGTTCTCCGTTGAGGGCGAGGGGTTTTTCGCAGAGAACCATCTTGCCGTTTTGAATGGCGGCCATTGCGATGTCGAAGTGCGAGTTATTTGGGGTGCAGATATCGATAGCATCGATGTCATCGCGCTTCACGAGTTCGCGCCAGTCGGTCTCGGTATCGGCGTAGCCCCACTGTTGGGCGAAGGCTTTGACGTTATCCTCGGATCGCCCGCAGATGACCTGCTTGACGGGGACGTGATCGGTTTCAAAAAAGTGCTCAAGTTGGGAGTAGGCATTCGAGTGGGTACGACCCATGAAGCCGTAGCCAACGACGCCGATGCGGACAGGTGTTTTACTCATCTGTGTGACAGGTTAGAATAGGGGGCGGAGGGGGCAAGGCTGAACTATCCAATTATTGGGAGAGTGGGGAGCCAATGATGCCAATGCTGACAGATATTTTGTTTATCTGTGTGACCGGGAGAGGACTGGGGGAATTTTCAGAATTTGGTGGGTTTGTGGTATTTCTTTACTGTGGAGGAGGGGAAAGGGAGCCGCAGAGATTGACTTTGATACCGAGGGTGTGGGCGAGGGAGGCTTTGGACCAGAAGCATTCATCGGCGGACTGAGCGTCTTGGGCGTAGGCGATTTGGATGTGGTTGGCTTGGTGCTTGGCCATGAGTTGGTCGCGGGTGACGCCGTAGGTGACAGCGTGCATGATGGGCCATTCTTTGGTGGTGGCTTCAAGGCGGCGGCGGGTTTCTTCTTCGGGGAGTTCGAGGGCGGCGCCGCGTCCGATGTCCATGTGGAGTTGTTCGTCTTGGACGTAGATGCGGGACCAGATGATTTCGCCGGGCTTGGAAATTCCGTGGACGGAGGAGCCGCCGTTGGGAAAGTAGACGTAGGGTTGGCGGTAGCCGTGGGCCCCTTTCCAGCCGCCTGCGAAGTGGGCGGGAGGGGCGGCTCCGCTGATAAGGAAGACCCAGACGAATTGGTCGTTGTATTCTTCTCCCCAGCGGATGTCGTGGAGGGTGTTTTCGGGCGGTTGACCGAGTGCGTTGTGGACGCGGTGAGTGAGGAGGGCGTCAAGGCCGGCGCATTCGTCGACTTCGTTGAAGTGGGGGAGCGGTTGGCCTTGGTGGAGGATGCGGGAGCCATCGCGGGAGGTGACGGGTGGGCGGTGAGAGTTGTTGAGCATGCCTTCGGCGAGGTCGCTGGCGGGGAGGAGGTCGTTGAGGCCTTGTTGGTATTGGATGCCGATGGTGTCGCAGCCGAAGTCATCGGCGAGGCGCATGGCGGCGATATACATTTTGCACTGAAGGTGGATTTGTCCGTCGGTGAGTTGGGACTCGGGATCGCTTCCGGTGTGAAAGGTCATGCCTTCGCGCTCGAGCCAGTCGCGGACGGCTTGCGCTTCGGGGTCGGGGACTTGGTTGGTTTCGTGGAAGAGGGCGGATTGGCTGAGGCGTTCTTTGAAAACACCGCAGGCGTGGAGGGCGTGATCGGGAATGATGGCGTTGAACATGCCCATGCAACCTTCGTCGAAGACGCCCATGATGGCTTTGTCAGTTTTGAGGGATTGAGCGAGTTTTTGACCGATATCGCGGGCTGATTGAGTTGCGTCGTTTTGTGCGAAGGGGCGGGTGTGGGAAAGGTCGTGCGTGATGGTGGCTTCGGTGAGCCACTGGCGGAGTTTGGTTTTGAAAAAGAGGTCGTCGAAATTTTTGGACCAGAGGGTTGAGTAGGTGACGCCTGCTTTGGTGAGGGAACCGTTGATATTGAGCATGCCGACGAGTCCGGGCCACTGGCCGGACCAGTTGGCGACGGTGAGGATGGGGCCGCGATGGGTGGTGAGGCCGGCGAGGACGTGGTGGGAGAATTGCCAAACCGCTTCGGCCACGATGAGGGGGGCGTTGGGGTCGATTTTTTTGAAGACCTCCATGCCGTGCTTCTGGCTTTTTATGAAGCCGTGTCCTTCGTTGGTGACGGGGTGGGCGCGCTCGATGGCGAAGCCTTCGGCTGCGATGGCGGCGGTGAGCTTGGTTTCCATGTCATGTTGGACGGGCCAGCAGGTGAGGTTAGTGACGAGGCGGAGGTCTCCGCTGGAGATGAGTTGGATGGGAGTGGAGTCGTTCATTTCTTTTGACGGAAGTTGTTGATGCGGTAGGACTTAGGAGTTGGTTTTGGCAAGCTGGCGGTAGTCTTGGTAGATGGAGTGGTAGGCTTCTGGATTTATGGGATTGTAGCTGGTGAGGGTGGCTTGGGAGGTCATTTTTTCGATGGCTTCGCGGGTGGTGGGAAAGGCGTTGGCGGCGAGGGCTCCGAGGATGGCGGCGCCGACGGCGGGGCCTTGGGTGGTGTTGGGGACTTGGATGGTTTCTTTGAGGACGTCGGCGTAGATTTGGACGAGGTCGGGGTCGTGATGGGGGAGGCCGCCGGTGGCGATGAAGCGGGTGACCGGAACGCCTTTTTCGCGGAGGAGTTCGACGATCCAGCGGACGCCGCAGGCTGAAGCTTCCGTGAGGGCTCGGTGGAGATGGGGTGGGCCATGGTGGAGAGTGAGTCCGGTGAAGGCTCCGGTGAGGGCGGCATTCATGTGAGGAGTGCGGCATCCGTTGAACCAGTCGAGGCAGCGGACGCCATGGGCTCCGGGTGGGAGGTCGGAGGCATCTTTACAGAGGGTGGAGAAGTCTTTCTGTCCGGTGAGGCGGCGGAGCCAGTCGAAGGCATCGCCAACCGCAGCTTGGCCGGTTTCGTAGCCGTAGAAGCTGGGGAGAATACCATCTTTTACGATGCCTGCGATGCCAGGAACGTTACGGTTTTGGCTACTGTTGAGCATATGGCAGGAGCTGGTGCCCATGACCATGACGAGAGTGTCGGGTTCGGAAGCACCGGAGCCGGGGACTCCGGCGTGGGCGTCGATTATGGCGGCGCTAACCGGGGTGTTTTTAGGGAGGCCAAAGCGGGTAGCCATATCACTGGTTAGAGTGCCAGCGAGGGTTCCTGGAGCGATGAATTCGCCTGAAAGTTTTTGGGCAACGAGATCGGGGAGATCGGGGTGAACGGCGTCAAGGTAGTCGTGAGAGGGGAAGCCATCTTCTGTTGACCAGAGGCCTTTATATCCGGCCTGGCAGGTGGAACGGACGAGGTTGCCGGTGAGCTGCCAGACGAACCAGTCGCCGGCTTCGAGCCAGACTTCGGCGGCGGCGGCGACATCGGATGCGGTTTCGAGGGTTTCGAGGATTTTTGGGAAGAGCCATTCTTCACCGATGAGGCCGCCGTAGCGGGAGAGGAAGGGTTCGTTGCGCTCTTTCGCGATGGCAGTCATGCGGGCTGCTTGAGCGATGGCGCCGTGATGTTTCCAGAGCTTGGGCCAGGCTTGGGGAGTGGACTTGAATTTTTTCTGGAGACAGAGGGGGGTGCCATCTTGAAGGACGGGGAGCATGGTGCAGCTGGTGAAATCGACACCGATACCGATGATGGTGGCATTGGATTCCAAGAGAGCTGCGCGAGTGGCTTTGGCGGCTGATTTCAGCCAGTCGCCGGGGTGTTGGTGGGCTGACTTGGGGGGGAGAGGTGACTTTGAACCGGGGAGCTTGTCGAGGATTTGGCCGTGTGCGTATTTTTCTTCGGCGAGGGCGAGTTGCTGGCCTTCGAGGGAGATAATGATGGCACGGACGGATTCGGTGCCGAAGTCAAGGCCGAGAGAGGCGGGTTTCATGAGGTGTGAAGGTTGAGCGATGAAGAGTGAAGCTTGGATGAGGGACTCGCGATCACGATTGCAAATCGCGGGTGCTTTCTTTTCTTGGATGAGCGGCTTGCGAAGCTAAGCGGCGAGGGCACCGTAACTTCTTTCCTTATTTTTTGTCGTAGCAGCGGCTATCTTCATCAATCAAAAAGGGATGGTATTTTTTTGGGAGACTTTTGGCGCTCGAAGAAGGCGTTTCAATTGCCAGCGGTGTATTCTTCGACCGAGCGGGTGCGGCGGTAGAAATAAAAGCCCATCGCCATGGTGCCGCCAAAGTAAAGGACGAGGACGATCCAATCGATTGAATGGAGGACTGAGGTGCTGGCTAACATGTTGGGAAATTAGGATTATCTTTTGTGAGGGTCCGGGCAGCCATTCCAAAACCTGGCTCTCACATGCAACGTCCTGCTGGTAATCATTCTCTGCTACGGACAACGCAACTATAGAATGGTGATCAACTATTATCGCAACTATAGAGAGGCGGTCAAACTCATCCTGCATGGCAGGCCAGATTGCCCTCCTCAATTCAAAGGCCCTGAGTCGATGAGCCCTCTGTTTTTTAGGTTATTTAACCTCAGGGTAATATCGGTTAGGTTATGATGGACGATATCCTGGTATGACCTACCACACGCAGTGTCGATGCCATGGTTTGAATCATACTCTCTGAGTGCTTGCAGAGCAGGGTCAGCATGGTGGAATACTTCGACGATGACATATTTTAGAGCGCCGGAAGTGGCGGCAGCCGAAAGCAAAGAGCTAATCCAATTATCGTCTGAGCTCACACAGCCTCTTGTGGTTGGAGCTGAGGCGTGAAATATTTCGAATTGTCCATCATCGGCTAACTGATGAATTAATTTGGCATTTTCTTCACGAGTGAGATCACCATCTCCACAATGGGCTGCATCTACTAAGACCTTAAAAAAAGCCTGATCTACTTTTTTGTTTAGCTCTGCCACAACACTTTGAATAGAAGGGATGCTTGTAAATGTATTCATCTCACCAGGACGAAGAAACTCGAGATGCCAGCTCTCGATTGAGGATTCGGCCATCTTTGCTTTCGTGAAAACCCGGTAATGAAGTTTAATGATCTGCTGCTTTTTTCGTTCGAAATCTGCCTCATCAGCAGGTGGTGGGCTGGCCATCCATGCTTCAACAGAAGTGGAACCAATATGTTTAATTCCATGTTTTTTTGCAACTTCGACACCGTTGAGGAGGAGTTCTGTGGCTGCGTCTTCGTCTGCCGAGTTCATCGGGTCAAGCCCTCCAACCATGAGGATGAGCTGCGGCTCTATTCCAATCTCGAGAACTCCATTGATAAGTTCTTGTGAATCATGATCACATATCCCGGGGAAATACATGATTTGAATAGCATCTATGTGAACAGGACTGGATGCACAGGTGTCAATAATACCTTTTAGTAAGAGCAACTTTCCCCTGTCGTCACGAGGAAGTTCACCTTTCTCGTTTGGTATGTGGGTATTCGCTAACTTAAGGTGTGCGGGCACGAAGCCCAGTTTTACAGAGGTATTGTTTTTTAAAGTTTCATTCATTGTGTGGATATTACGATTGGAAGACTAGAGGAGCCGTCGTTTTCCGGCCCGTGATGGCAATGAGGTATAGGCTTTCGGGCGTTCATAGAACCAGGTGTTTGCGGGGCAGAAGGGATGATTCTATGATCGTTGGACCGGTAATAGACGACACTCCTTCCGGCATTCGGCAGAGCAGCATGGACAGGAAGGAGATTATGCTTATTTGTCAGGATTCGAACGCCGTATTGGATAATTCGGGTGAAGATTAGCGAGATGCACCCGAAGGATATTATAGCTGCTCTCCTTATTGGGCGCAGCGGACCTGCAACATCGTATCGAGGATAGTGTTCCAGGTTTGTCGTTCTTCCAGCAATTCGTTTGAGAACATGCAGCCGTCCCAGCAGATGTGTTCGATCTTGCGGTCGGCGTGGTCTTTGAGCCATTCGGAGGAGCACTTGACGATGTCGAGTTTTCCGTTCGGGTCGTCGGCAGGGCAGTGGCGACCGGTTTTGTCGTGAGCGCTGGTACCGTGGACGGAGCCGTCGTTTTGGGCGACGTGGAAGTCGATGGTCCAAGGGCGGAGCTTGCCGACCATGGAGCGGTAGGCGGGCCAGAATTCTTCGTCGGTATGATCTTCTTTGATGAGGGCATACTCGGGGGCATTGTAACCGAGGAGATAGAGGTAAGTGTGGGCAAGATCGGCTTGAAAGCCGACGGTTTCGGGGAGGCCGATGGCTTCGAGTAGGTCGAGGGTGTCCTTCCATGAATGGATGGCTCCCCAGCAGATTTCGCCTTCGATGGCGAGGCGCTCTCCGTTGTCGGCTGCGATGGCGGCGGCGCGCTTGATGGTGTCGGCCGCAAGGGCAGTGTTGGCGGCGGGGTTCTTGGCCCAGTCTTCGACGGATCCAGCGGTGTCGATGCGGATCGCGCCGTAGTCACGGACGCCGTGGGCTTTGAAAATATTTGCGATGCGACAGGCTTTTTCGACGGCGAGGACGAAGTCATTGCGGTCGTCTTTTGAACCGAAGGCGGGGCCTCCGACGGTCCCTGGCCAGACGGGGGCGACGAGGGTTCCGACTTTGAGGTTTTTTGAGGCGATGAGGTCGGCGATCTTTTTTAAGTCGTCCTCGGAGGCGTCGGGGTCGGTGTGGGGGTGGAAGAGGAAGTAATCGACGCCGTCGTATTTCTGTCCGTTGACTTCGGAGTTGGCGGTGAGTTCGAGCATGCGCTCGAGGGATATCGGCGGGTGGTCGGTGCCTTCTTCTTTCCCGACGAGGCCGGGCCACATTGCGTTGTGAACTTTGAGCTTACTCATGGTTTTTGAATTGTGAATGGTGAGGAGTGGTTGGAGAATTCTATTTTTGGGGAACCTTAGATTTAATCATTACGAGGACGATCGAGAACAAGGTAGTGATGCCGGAGATGAGGACGATCAGTCCAAGGGCGAAGACGATTGTAAGTAAGCTTGGGATTTCAGAGAGGATGTCTTCCTTGGCGATTACTGGGTTTGCTTCGAGTTTTTCGATTGTTCTCTGAGCGATCCAAACGGTGAGCCAAGAGAAGGCGAGGCTTAAGACGAGGGCGACTGCTCCGATATTTCTAATGTTCTTGAGCCGGGTCAGTTTTTGGCTTGAGAGACTCGGCGCACTCATTGCAGCTTGAAGGGGACGGGTGCGCTCATTGAATAGGGGACGGCTTGGCCGAGGCCATTTTTGGCGGGTTTGAACTTCCAGGTTCGGGCGGCGGAGACGGCTGCGTTGTCGAGGGCGGCGTGGCCGCTTGATTTGGTGATGTGGACTGAGGTGACACGGCCCGTGGTGCCGATGGTGATGGTGAGAGTCGTCGTTCCCTGGAAGCCGGCTCGTTGTGCGGAACGTGGGTAGGTGGGCTTGCGACGGATGATGACGGTGGGTTTGGTGGCAATGTGTTGGGCTTCGGCAGCGCGCTTGCGAGCGGCAGTGGCTTGGGCGTCGCGTTTGACCTTAACGGCTTGTGCGGCTTTTTCGCGGATTCGCTTTTCGGTCATGCGTTTCTTGGCGATTTCGCGGTCGCGAACGGCTTTTTCCTGTTCTCGTTTGAGGATAGTGGGATCGGGTTTGGGTGGCTCCGGTTTTACAGGCGGATCGATCTTTGGAGGAATCGGAGGAATTTGCTCGGGTTCCCGATCCGGTAATTGCTCCGGAGCTGGTTCGGGGATGGAGACCGTTTTCGGAGTGGCAGGCGAGGTCTGGAGGATGGAGAGGTCAAGCCGGGTGGGGGGCACGAGTTCCTTGGGCTCGGGATGTTTTGGAAAGGTGATCCAGAGGAGGGCAGCGGCATGCAGACCCAATGTGAGGAGGGCCACACAGATCCAGGTGAGGGGTTGACTACTCCGGGGGGACATCTTTTTTATGATAAGCGAGGTCGATGATGCCGCATTCGCGCGCGGTTTCCATGATTTGGATGAAGGTGCCAAGGTGGGAGGCGCGGTCGCCTCGAATTTCAAGCGAGGTGATCTCGGTGTGGCTGACGACGTCGCGGAGTTTTCCGGTGAGCTCCTCCAGTGCGATTTCTTCGCCTTCTAGGGAGACGATATTTTCGCTGCTGATCGAGATGATGAGGGTTTCAAAATCTTGATCAACGGGTGAACTTGCGATGGGACCGACGGGGAGTTCGACGCGCTGGTCGGGCTTGATGAATTGGCTACTCACCATGAGGAAGATGAGGAGCTGAAAGACCACGTCGATGAGCGGGGTCATGTCGATCCCGGCATCAATGCGGCGCGTGCGGGTGATAGCCATTTTTAGCTCTCGGTGGTGCGCGTGAAATACCACTCACGCAGGTGTGAGGTGACCTCGTTGAGATCATGGACGAGCCGGTCGACGCGGGCTTCGAAAATCTTGGCCATGGACATGGCGGGAATGGCGACGAGGAGACCGGCGACGGTGGTAAGGAGGCCGGTCCAGATTCCATCGGCGAAATCGGCGGGGGAAACCTTGTCTCCAAGGGCGGCAATTTCTGAGAAGGCAATGACCATACCCCAAACGGTGCCGAGGAGACCAATGAGAGGAGAGATTGCGGCGATGAGGGCGAGGATGCGAAGGCCGCGCTCGTGGGAGGCGATGAGTCGGGAGGCTTCACGTTCGCTGACATTAAGGCAGTGCTCTTCGCCTTGAGGAACGTCCTCCATAAAGGCTGCTGCGACCTTGAGAAGCGGGTTGGAGGAGTGGCTAGCTGCCGTTTGGTTGCGTAGTTGTGCGATCGCAGTGCCGACTCGGTAGCGGTTGATGATGTAGAAGACGACTCGTTCGAGAATCACGATCACGGAAATGATCGAGAGGATGAGGATGGGCCACATGAAGCCGCCGCCTTTAAAAAAGAGATCCTTGAGTTGGTAATTCATTGTCTGCACCCCAACTTGGACAGATCAGGAGGGGAGCGGAAGGCAGAAGTGGGCGAATCTTATTAGTGAAGATGCCGGGCTGACGAAAGTGGTCGTCGAAGGAGGCTGCGGCAGGGATCTTGCGCGACTCGGTCATGGCAAAGGAGAGGGCATCGACATAGGAGCATTGCTTGTCCTGGAAATCCCGGAGCCAGAAAAGAGGGAGGTTTCTCTCCTCTGGGGTAGGGGAGAGATGGCACACGATGGGATTTTCGAGAAGGTCGTGCATGGTCTGTTCACGTTTTGGAGCTGATGTTACAAAGTCGGCCCGGGTCTCGGTGAAAATGTGATCGATGATGTCGAGAGTTTTCCGTCAGCGAAAGAATTCCTGCATCAGGATTTTTGCGTGGCCGTGGTGCGCGTCGCGTTCATTCCGGAAGGCGATCCAGAAAGAGGTATCGACAAAGATCATTCCTCGTAATGAGGGATCCACGACCGTGTCTTCCAAGAAGGGATTGTGATCCCAGTCTGTTGATTTTGGATTTATTTGGGCAACCTCGTAGTTGCAGCTCGCAAGCTTTTCTAAAATGAAGGGAAAGAAGACCAAAGAGCCCAAAAATTCTGCCAAGATCTCGAAATGATCGATGGAAATGATCAGCACAAACCGCTTTCGATCCGAATCGGAGCCTTGGTGCGACCGCGAAATTAATCAGAAAAGGATCTTGGGCGAATAGGCACTTTATTCAGCGTCTCCCCTTTTATTAAAGGGC
>Ga0115001_10001280_pt1 | contig 19390 bp, 18 predicted proteins | sample ArcticOcean_MG_C_12_FD_89869 | JGI IMG/M metagenome (GOLD analysis project Ga0115001, IMG submission 89869) | Marine microbial communities from western Arctic Ocean - ArcticOcean_MG_CB8_130 | ecosystem: Environmental > Aquatic > Marine > Oceanic | place: Arctic Ocean: Canada Basin | collected... | reverse complement strand
TTCGAACATCAAAATCTTGGTTCTGGGAGCAGCCTCGGGGCAGTGCTCGACGCCTTTCGGTACGACGCAGGTATCCCCGGAGTGAGGACGACCGAGATTGCGACGCGTGCTCATCAAACCAACGCTATGGCGCGGCGCCGGCGTGGCGCACTGCACCGATGCAGCGACAGAACATCGCGTCAGGCGGCCCGTATGAGGAGCCGTACGGGTAAAGCAGAGTCGCGAAGGTCGGCAATCAAGTGCACGTGGCGGGGACCTGGGCGCAGCCGCCAAACGTCGACGGTGTCGGGGCCTACGAACAGGCCGTCGATGCGTTGAACACGATCTCAGTTGCTCTGACTGCGGCAGACGCGAGCGCCGCTGACGTTGTCCGTACGCGGGTCCCCGCAGTGATCAGCGACTCATCACAGAGTTGCGAAAGGGGCCTGACCCCATGCGCAATTGTGTGCTGCCAGCGTCTTCAGTGAGGCTGTCGATGCGGTCACCGAGCCACGCGATGAAGCTCTGCGTCGCGATTGCCTGGAAGAGCAGCCATGCGATGAATAGCACGGTGGCAATGCCGAGCGCGATTTTCATCCAGCGCAAAAATTTGCTCGTGTATTGGGTGATCAACGGCGTGAAGCTGCGGACCGCGGTGGTGGCGCGCTGTGAGAATTGCTCGGCCGCCCGATCGAGTTCTTGGCGGGCGACGGTGCGGACCTCGGCAATGATTTCTTGTGTTTCCTGGCGTGAGTAGCCCTGTGGCCGATCGGTGTACGCCCGCTGGTCGGCGGCGATTGGCTCACGCGGAACGAGCGCTTCAGCTCGCGTCAGTTCGGCGCTACTTGGGGGTGCCCGACGGATGTCGGTCCAGTCAAGCCCGTCCCACCAGCGCAGCCGCTGACGGCCATCGGGGTCGGGGTACCAGCCCTCCCGCGGTGCATCGATGATGCGCATGATCAGTTTCCGTCAGCGTCGCGGTACTCGGCGCGATCGGGCTCGGGAAGCTCGACACGATCGTTGTCAGCGGGAATCGGCAGGCCGTCCCTCGGGCGAACCTCGTCGCTGGAGTCTTCGGGACGAATTGTTTCGGCGAATGCGGCAACCGTGCCAAGGAGGCCAGAGAACTCTGCAGGAATGACGAGCTTTGTTGCCCGACCATCGCCGATCTTTTCAAGTGCCGACAGGTACTCGACGGTGAGCACGTTGTGATCGGTTTTTGCTTCCTTGATGCCGGTGAGGCGTGCTTTTGCAGCGAGGCCTTCACCCTCGCCGATCAGTTCGAGCCGGATCTTGTTCGCCTGCGCACGAAGCCGAATTGCTTCGGCCTCGCCTTGCGCGTCAAGGATCGCAGCCTCCTTGCGCCCGGTTGCCGAGAGCACCGCGGCCTGCTGTTCGCCGTCGGCACGAGCAATAGCGGCTTCCTGGTAGCCCTTAGCCTCGGTGACCGTTGCACGACGATCGCGCTCAGCGCGCATCTGCGCGTGCATTGCTGACACGATGTCCGGCGGCGGATCGATGCGCTGAATTTCGACACGAACCACTCGCACACCCCACTTGTCAGTGGCGTCGTCGAGCACCTCGCGCAACTGGGTGTTGATCGTGTCACGCGAAGTGAGCGCCCTGTCGAGCTCCATGTCGCCGATCAGGTTGCGAAGGTTCGTCTGGGCGAGCTTCGTGATGGCGGTGAAGAAGTCAGCGATGTTGTAGACGAGGCGCTGCGGGTCGGTTGCCTCGTAGTACACGACGGCGTCGACGGACACGACCACGTTGTCGGCGGTGATGACTTCTTGCGGCGGCACGTCAACGACTTGCTCACGCATGTCGATCAACTGCATTGTTTCGATGAACGGCAGGATCAGGTTGAGGCCCGGCTCGCGTGTTGCTTTGAACTTGCCGAGACGCTCAACGAGACCGCGCTGATACGGGCGCACGATCTTGACGGCGCCGATGAGGACGGCGATGCCGACGAGCGCAATGACGCCGACGACGATGGCAATGGGATTCATGATTGCTCCCGGTCTGTTGATTGATTCGGTGGGGGTGGCTTCTGGAGTGGCGGGTCGGTGGGCGGTGCCGTTGGCGGCGCAGCGATGAGCGGTGTGACGATTACCCGAGTGCCGTGCACTTCGGTGACGGTGACTTTCGAACCGTCGGTGATTGCGATCCCATCGTTGGTGAGTGCGCTCCACACTTCGCCCTCGACCTTGACGCGGCCGCGCCGTTCGGTGTCGTCGGGGTCGATCGTGGTGGTGACGACCGCTGTCATCCCGACGAGCCGGTCGGCGTCGACACCTTCAGCAAGGTCGCTTTCATCGGCGAATTTTATCACACGCTTGTACAGCAGGATCCACAACGCTGCGCCGCCAAAGATGAAGACGCCCCACTGGATTTCGATGGCAACGTCGTAAAAGCCCAGCAAAGCGGCAGCGAATGCCGAGATGGAAAAGGGCAGAAGAACGAATGCGCCAGCAAGCACTGTCAGTTCAATGATGACGAACGTGACGCCAGTGAACAGCCACACCCACGGCCAGATGTTGAGGTCGATTCCAAGGTCCAATAAGGCCGACAACATGATTCCAACCTACTCACGTTGTCGAGACGACCAGAGATCAAGCCCGGAACAGGTTGTTGGTAGCGGCGGTCACACTGTGCCTGACGCAGTGTGACCGCTGGTCGTCACAGCGAGGCGCGACGGATGCGGAGGGGGGTCTCGGTGGGCGAGGTGAGGCAGGCGCCGGTGTCGCAGTCGAAGCGCCATCCGTGCAAGGTGCAGACGAACTCGCCGTCTTGGATCTCGCCGAAGGCTTCGAGGTCGGCGTCGCGGTGCGGGCAGCGTCGCTGGACGACGTAGTTGCCGATCTGAATGTCGGCCTCGTCAACGTGGTCGCCGCCGCCCGCTGCGATTTCGAGCTTGCGCACCACTTCGGCTTCGGCGCGCTTGATCCGTTCACGCGACAGCGACTTCAAGAAGTTGTAGACGTACTCGTTGAACTCGCCTTCGCGCCACGCCGTGAAGCGGCACGACAGCAGCAGCGAGTTGCTCCAGTCGACAGCGCGTTGAGCGGTCACGGCTTCGACCAGGTCGCGCGGGATGTCGAAACGGAAGCCGTGCTGCTCGCCGTCGTGGCGGCGTACTTCGGCGTTCGGAAAGTCAATGACAATCGGCAGGTCGCCCGCGTTGATCACGACGTTCGCTCCGACCATCGAGCACAGCGTCGGCGCCATCTCGAGGAGCGGCTGCCACCAGTTTTGCAGTTCGGCCAGCAGGTCGATGTCGAGCGCCTTCCAGTCGGCTTTCATGTCGTGGAGCCACGGCAACCAGTCGGCCTGGTACTGCTCGAGGTAGGCGCGCTTATTGTTGAAGATGGCCTCGACCTGAGCGTCCGGCATCGGGTGGGTCGAGGAAATCGCGTCACCGATCTCAATCGTGGTGCCGGGGATGTTCATCACGCCATCACGTTCGCTTTCGTTGAGCATCGCAAGAAATGTGGTCTGGTCGGGGAAGATCGACAGCTCGTCACCGTCGATCATGTTCAAGCCGAACAGGTCAGGGTCGAGGAAACAGGGTGGGCCGGCGCTGGGCACAACCGCGCGTGCGTCGATTTTTTCGACGTACCGCATCGCACGGGCGAACTGGGCATTGACCTTGGCTGCGCACTGGTGCTGCTTCTGGGCGTCGTCCATCTCATAGACCATCGGATACCAGATCGCGCCAGAGAACTGCAGCCAGTGAAGATCGACCGGACCGTGCGCAGCGAGCTGACCGAGGTCGTTCGTGCGGCAGTCGTTTTGGTTGACGAGGATCGCATCGTCGGCAATGACGACAAGCGCTGAGTCGCCGCCGGGGCCGTCAGTGATCGACGACTCGATATGAATAGCGATCTTGAGGCCAGGCGCGATCTCGAGTTCTTCGGTGTCGCTTGTCTCCACGAAATTGGTGAACCCGTGCTCCTGCAACGTGCGCCGCTGCTCGCGAGTGGGGAAGCCAGGGAGCAGGATTGGAATATCGCGGCGCAGATGCTGATCGAGCCATGCCTTGTCGTGGTGATCGCCATGCAGGTGCGACACGTAGAGGAAGTCGGCCTGCTCGATCCGCTCATGCAGATCGGCGCTCAGCTGGTCGTTGCGTGGAAACGGAAACCACCCACCGAAGAATGCCGGCTCGAACCATGGGTCGCAGAGAATTGACCCTGCTGACGTCTCGATCAGAATTCCCGCATGGCCAATCGACGTCGCGCGCACCCCTGCAGGATAGAGGCGCTGGCGGTCGTGTGGAAGGTCGTGTCGGAAGGTCGTGTGGAAGGTTGTGTGGAAGGTCGTGTGGAAGGTCGTGTCGGGCACGTCACTGGCATCTTCGATTTCGCGTGAGCGATTGTGGGAACCGACGCTGCAATCGCTCACACAAAAGTGGGGACCTAGTTTCGTGCGAGGAAAACTGGGCGACGACGCCGCAATTGCTCACACAAACCAGCCGGAAAACGGCAAGAGCAGCAGCTGATTGCTCAGCTGCTGCTCTTCAAGACTCTTTCAAATTGATTGTTTGTCAGGCGACGGGCGGGTCGGTGAACTGCTGGCCCGCACGGGAGACGTGCTCGGTCCAGGCGCCGCCGTCCCAGTAGCGGAGTTCGTAGCGGCCCGACGGGTCGGCGTACCAGCCGGCGGGGACACTCGACTCGGCAGCTGATCCACCAGCAGCGTCGACGGCCTGGTCGCTCGAGTCAGCCATGCCGGCTGCTGCGGTGTCGGTTGCAGTGTCGGCTGCAGTGTCGGTTGCTGCTGCGGTGTCGGTTGCGGCGTCGTCGGCGCCGACCTGTGCTGCGAGCTCAGCGACGTCGTTGTCAGGAGCGACGGCCCAACCTGCTGGCTCGGCGATTGCTGCGGCTGCATCGTCGGCGGCGGATGGCGTCGCGGCCGACTCTGTCGGGATCGAGGAGTCGGCAGGCACGTACGGCGTGTCGTTGCCCGGCAGCGTCGGCGTGTCGACCACGGCGGCGGAATCGTTGGTGGATGCATCGGCGGGCATCTCGGCGACAGCGGCTGCAGCGACGGAAGAAGCAGCGACGCTGACATCGTCAGACTCGCCGCTGGCAGAGCCGGAACCAGCGCTCTCGCGGCACAAATAGGCCACGATGTTCGTGCCCGCAGCCACAATCGAGACGATTTCCCAACCCTCAGCCGACTTCGCGGTGAGCATGGGGGCGAGGGATTCGGCGTCGTATGAGGACGCGGTGATCGAAGAAAACTCCTGCATGCCAGCAAGAATAGTCCACGGCACACCGAGAAACGGACGGATGTGGTCCGATCATCAGGAATGTTTGTCACTCGTTAGACGATTGAAGCCCCTCGGTCAGCGCGTTCACATCAGCGAGTTGGGGCTCGCCGTCGTAGGAGACAATGCCGCCATTGAGCGCGACGAGACGTTGGCTCTGCATCACGCTCGACAGCTCATGGGTTGCAACAACGAGTGCTGCTCCGTCGGCATGAGCGAGCCGAAACAGCTCGAGGAGGGCAGTTCGGCCGGTGCGATCGAGGCCGACGAACGGCTCGTCGACGAGCATTACGTCGAAGGGCCGGACGAACGCCATCGCGATTGCGGCCTTCTGTTTGAGCCCGCGGCTGAAGGTCATCGGGAGATCGTCGGCTCGGTCAACGAGCCCCACGGCGTCGAGGAGGTCGACGGCGTGTTGTTCCCAGTTTTCGGTGCCGTGGAGACGAGCGATGTACTCGAGGTGTTCCCAGACGCTCAGATCGTCGTAGAACACCGGCTCGTCTGACAGGTAGGAGAGCGCAGCACGTGCATCGGGCGAACCGAGCGCGTTGCCGGCGACCTCGGCCGTACCGCCCGACGGTTCGAGCATCCCGGCGAGCATGCGGATCAACGTTGTTTTGCCGCTGCCGTTGTGACCAATCAGCGTGACCCGTTCACCCGCGCTCACTTCAAAATTGATTGGGGCGAGTGCCTGGGCCTCGCCGTAGCGCTTGGTCAATGCCACAGTGCTGATCGCGGGTGTCGTGTTCATCGGGTTCCCATCATGGAGGGTTCAGGTCGCTTGCCGTTCAGCTCGGCCGGCTTCGAAGAACGATCGAATCGCAACGCCCCAACGGTCGCGTCGCTGGACCCAGCGCACGAGCAGCCCGAAGACGAGTGCCACGCCGATGGTGGCCCGCAGGGCTGTGCCCGCGCTGGGATCAAAACGCATCGCGACGATTGGGACGAGACCAAGGCTGGTGAGGACGATTGGTAAAAAGGTCGAGAACGCGTTGCTGAAGCCGGCGAATTCGGGTGGGACAAACGACTGCTCGGTGTCGCGGGGTGTGCCCATGATGTTCGTGTCGGCGACAGCGATCGGGGTAGGTGCGTCAAGCACAGCGCCGGCCATGGGGCCAATAGCGCCGGCGAGGGTGGCTGGCAATGCGATCGCGAACGCCGCTGCAGCGTGGCTCGGTTCGAGGACCGATGCAGCAGCGGCGCCGAGGACTGCCGCCACCACAAGCAGCGCAGCGGGGGCAACGAGGTGGTAGGCAAAGAGTCGGCCCCGTTCGATGGGGAGCCCGTCGGTAATGTCGGGCCGGTCGATCTCCTGCGACAACGGTTCGATGGCTTCCATGCCGAGCAGGAACAGGGCAGCGAGTGTCCCGAGGAGGAACAGCAGGCTGGAACTGGCCGCAAGCGATGCGCAGACGCCGCCGACTATTGCGAGGCTGGCGATGCGCGCGAGCCGCGATGCCGGCAGCCGCCGAAGCGACCGGAATCCGCGTCGCCAGATCATTGAACGGATGGAGCCATGGGATCCACTGCGTTCGCTGATGGGTGTCCGTGACGAGCCGCCCCACGGTGTCGACCGGAGCGTTTCAGCGCGCAATTGGCGGCGCAGCATCACGACGGTCCGCAGGTCCTGCACGGTCGCTGCGAAGCGGAGTTGGGTGACCAATGAGCCACGACGAGCGAGCGGTTCGATGCGCAGCCCGCCGCAGAGTGCGAGTGAAAGCACAATTGCTGCAAGTGTGACGGCGATCGCGACGACGTCGATGCCCTGCTGCCGGATCCCCCAGAAGGCAAGACTCCCGTCGAGGTTGGCAGGGCCGAAACGCAGCGGACTGTTACTCGGGCCGTTCCAATTGATCCAGGCGGCGGCGCCCTGCCAAGCAAGGCCGACCGCTGCGATTGCGGTGGCTGCCCAGCGCGGCAAACGGATGACGTGTGCAATCACGGCCGACGTCACGAACACGGCGCCGGTCACGGCACCGAAGAGTGCGCCAGCAGCAGCCCATGCTGCTCGCGATCCTTCGACCTCTCGGGCAACGAACTGTCCGAGCACGGCGGTCGCCATCGCAAAGGAGAACGTGACGGATCGTATTCGCTGGCCGACCGGGCGCAGTAGCGCGCGTCGTCGGTTGATCGGTGAGAGAAGGACGTGGCGGATGTCGGCCACTTCGATCGCGACGGGCCCGCCATCAGCTCCGCTCCGCAGGCCCAGGCCGAAGGCCAACACCACGATAAGGCCGACGACCGATGGGCCCCGTGCCAACAAGTCAGAGGTCTTGATGCCGTCGCCGACCACTCCGTCGATCGCATCCGAAGCGAGAACGACGCCAGTCAGACCGACGAGTGCGAACAGGTACACGCGATAAGCGACATCGAACCATTCGGCATCGCCAAGCCGACGACTCTGGCGAGTGCGACGCAGATCGCGCAATGCTCCTGCCATGTCAATCTCCATCGCCCGCGACGCTATCCGTCGCCGCGACAACCGACTCGATCTCGACAGCTGTGAAAGCTGGCCCGTGCCGAGGAGGAACGCCTTCCGTAGAGCAAACTAAATGGAGAACTACGCCGATCACCACGTCGGATTATGAGGAGCCCCCATGACTACACCGATCTGCAACCGATTTGCCGCCGCACTCGCGGTCAGCGCGCTTCTTGCGTTGACGGCGTGCGGAGGCAGCGACGAAGCCTCAGACGCGGCCATCCCGTCAGCCGCCACTGAAGCCGGCGAAGCCGCCACTGAAGCTGGCGAAGCCGCCACTGAAACGGCAACGACGGAGCCGACCGTTGCTGCGGTAGCGATCCTCGAGAACTCCGCATCGTTGACCGTCACCGGCGAGGCCCTGCCGCCACTCGAAGATCCGAACAACGACGCGTCGGTCGGTTCCGCGGCGCCGGTTGTCACCGGTGCCAGCTTCGACGGCACCGAGGTGTCGATCGGTGGGCCGACCGATGGGCCGACGATGCTCGTGTTCCTTGCTCACTGGTGCCCGCACTGCAACGACGAAATCCCCGAGATCTTGACGCTGCGTGACCGCGGCGACCTGCCGGACGATCTCAACATCATCGGTGTCAGCACTGCCGTGTACGACGATCGTGACAACTTCCCGCCGTCGAGCTGGGTCGTCGAGAAGAATTGGGCCTGGCCGATGCTTGCCGACACGGCCGACTCGGAAGCCGTTCAGCTCTACGGCGGCACGGGCTTCCCGTTCACTGTGATGCTGAACGCTGACGGCACTGTCAAAGCCCGCAAGAGCGGCAGCGAATCGGCCGACCAGATCCTCGAGTGGATCAACGCCGCACTGTTCACCGTTTAACCGGTTGAGCTGGTCCGGTTGAGCTTGTCCGGTTGAGCTGGTCCGGTTGAGCTTGCTGGTCGAATCAGCCGGCCCAGGTCGGCGGTAACGTCGTGTGGTCACTGACGTTGCAGTCGTCACCGAACACCAGGTATCGATCGAAGTTGCGCAGAAACCAGCGGTCGTGGGTAACCGTGACGACGGTGCCGTTGAACTGTTGGAGGCCGACTTCGAGCGCCTCGGATGACACGAGGTCGAGGTTGTCGGTTGGCTCGTCGAGCAACAACAACGTGGCGCCCGACAGCTCGAGGAGCAGGATCTGAAATCGCGCCTGTTGGCCGCCCGACAATGTCTCGAACAGTTGGTGCGCTGCGTGCTGCAGCTCGTAGCGACGCAGCATGCCCATTGCCTTGCTGAGCACCACATCGTGATCGTGCAAGATGTCAACGAGCTCGCGCCCGTTCCACTCGGGGTGCTCATGTGTCTGGTGGAATAACCCGGGAACGACACCTGAGCCGAGCCGGCACACACCGTTGTGGGCGACCGATGCAGTTCCCGAGCCAGGAGCGCCGTCCATTGAGGCGGAGTCGAGGAGGCGGAGGAAGTGGCTCTTGCCGACGCCGTTGCCGCCGAGCACAGCAACGCGCTCGCCGTACCAGAGTTCAGCGTCGAACGGATCGGTCAGACCTTCGATTTCCAACCCCTCACAGATGACGGCTCGCTTGTCGGTGCGTGCACCGCGCAGCTGAATGTTGATCACTTGCTCGGCCACGTCGGGCGGCCGTTCGTTCTTTTCGACAAAGTGACGGAGCTTTGTTTCGGCGGCCTTCAACTTCGGTGCAAACGCTTCACTCATCGAGGTGCGCTGGCGCATCAGCTTGACGTAGTCGGCGAGCCGCAGCTTCTCGGCGTCGTACAGGGCCCGGTTGTGGGACCGAACGTTGTCGTGGTGCTCTTTGGCCGCGGCATACGTCGCGAATGAGCCGCCATGCGTCCATGCTCCAGCCGGGTCGATCGTCACGATCTTGGTCGCGGTTGCAGCAAGGAGTTCACGGTCGTGGCTGATGTACACGACGGTCTTTCGAGTCTCGTTGAGCTGCTGCTCGAGCCAACGTTTTGCTGGCACGTCGAGAAAGTTGTCGGGCTCATCGAGCACGAGCACGTCGAATTCGCTTCGGAGTAACGCTTCGAGTGCAAGCCGTTTCTGTTCTCCACCGCTCAAGGTGCGCAGCGGACGATCGGCCACTGCGTCGAAAGATTCACCGAAAGCTCGTGTTGTGCACTCGTTCCACAACACCTCGGCGTCATAGCCACCGACGTCGCCCCACGCAGCGATTGCTTCGGCATACGCCATGCCGTCGTCGGTTGCGAGGGTTGCCTCGGCGGCAGCGAGCTTGGCTGCTGTATCGCGGAGTCGGGTCGGAGCGATCGACAGGAGGAGTTCGCGAACCGTCGTTGCGGGGTGTTCGGCGGTTCCGACCAGTTGGTGCATCACACCAAGCTGCCCGTCGATGCTGATCGTGCCCGCGGTTGGTGTGAGTTCACCGGTGATCAGTCGCAGAAGCGTGGTCTTGCCAACACCGTTTGCTCCGACCAGCGCAACACGATCACCGTTGCCGATAGTGAAACTGATGTCGTCGAGCAGCTCATCGCCGCTGGGCAGCCGCCACTCGAGATGGCTCACTGAGATCGCGCCCATCAGATCGCGCCCATCAGATGGACCTGATCACGGCGCAAGGTGTTCGGCGGCCGCGATTGCACGTTCAATCACGATGCGAACCGGGATTCCGAGCGATTTGGCAGCGCGCGCAGCATCGTCGAACTCGACCTTGATGCGGTGAGTTGCGACTTTAAGGCCAATGGTGTGGCCGTCGATCTCGACGCTTGTCATCTCGCGTTGCTGTGGCCAGCGCACGAGCGAGGTGGCACGCACACCGAGCGAACCGGTTTCGTCCACCAGTACGTCGCGCACGGCGTCGCGCAACGCTGGTTCGCACAACGCACTCACAGTGTGGGCGGGGCGACCCTTCTTCATGACGATCGGCGTAGCCCACGCATCGTGGGCGCCCACAGCGAGGAGCCGATCGATGGTGTGCGCAATGACCTCGCCGGACACATCGTCGACGTTGACGTCGAGCTGCAGGATTGGAGCCCCATTGTCAGCAACGACAGCCGCAGTGGCTTCGACGAGCGTCACTTGAACGACGTTGGCGCGTCCGGGCGGGTCTGCGGTGCCCGCGCCGTAGCCGACGCTGGTGGGGACCCCGGACGGCATCGGGCCGAACTCGGTGGCCAGGGTTGTCATCAGCGCGGCACCTGTCGGCGTGGCGGTTTCGAGCGTCATTGGCAAGCCGTGCGTCGGCGCGCCAGCTTCGGTGAGGAGCGCGATTGTTGCCGGGGCCGGGTGGGGGAGCGCTCCGTGGGCTGTTTGCACGATGCCGCTACCGAGGCCAATCGAGGAGCACACGACATGTTCGATGCCCAACGATTCAAGTGCTGCGCAGACGCCGACGACATCGATGATCGAGTCGAGCGCACCAACTTCGTGCAACTCGACGTCGGCCGGATCGACGCCGTGAATTGCACCTTCGACCGCAGCCAACCGTTCGAAGACAGAGCGGGCCCGAGCACGCACCCTGGCGGGAAGGTCGGCCGCATCAAGGAGCGCAAAGATCTCGCGCGCAGGGCGATGGACATGCGGAGCGGCCTCTCCAGAGTGCTCGCTCTCATGGGCGTGCAATCCGTCGTGCGTGACAATGTTTGCCCATGTCGCGCCGACCCCGCATCGCTGGACGCGCTCAAAAAACATCGCGTAGCCGTCGACGCCGAGCCCCGCGATCGTGTCGGCAATCGTGTCGGTATCGGCACCGGCATCGACCAGCGCTGCCATCACCATGTCACCGGCGACCCCGGCGTGGCAGTTGAACCATGCGGTACGTGTCACGAACACATCCTTGCAATTGCGCAGGCCGCGCCGAACCCGTTGTCGATCCCGACGACCGAGATGCCTGAGGCACACGAGGCATGCATGGCCAATAGCGCGGTAACGCCTTCGAGTCCGGCGCCGTACCCGACGCTCGTTGGAACGGCGACCACCGGTCCAGCGGTCAGCCCACCAATGACGCTCGCCAGGGCGCCTTCCATGCCGGCAACGCAGATCACCGCATCGGCTGAGGTGACGTCGTCGACGCGGGCAAGTAGACGGTGGAGGCCGGCAACGCCGACGTCGGCGATCAGGCGAGGTGCGAAGCCGTAGGCGCGCAGGGTCAGCTCGGCCTCGTGCGCCACAGCGAGGTCGCTCGTTCCGGCAGTGATGACGAGCACGTCAGACGTGCGAGTCGGCTCGGGTGCACGCCACAGCAGCGATCCGTTGGCTTCGATCGCGGGGCCATGGGCGTCGAGGCATGCCGCGCGCTGATCGCTGTCGGTCCGGGTGAGCAGTACCGGGCCTGATCCGTGTTCGAGCAGTTCCGCGACGATCTTGACGCAGTGCTCGACGGTCTTGCCTGGCCCATACACCGCCTCCGGCATGCCTTGTCGGAGCGTGCGGTGATGATCGACGAGTGCGCCGTCGATATCGGCAAACGGGAGCCGTCGGAGACGCTCCACTGCATCGTCCGGGGTGGTCGTCCCTGCTTGAATACCCTCGATCAGTTCACGGAGCGCACGTTCGTCCATCAACGACATCGTGCCAGAAGGAATCCACAACGCCATGTTGGTTGATTTCTCTGGGCGGCAGTTCGGGGACAATGGCCTACGCTCGGCCCCATGAACGAGCGTGACAGCGGTCAGACAACGGCGATCAGACGTGTCGGATTTTTCGGTCCGTTCGGCACGTTCACCCAGCAGGCGCTCCTGACGCAGCCTGATTTGGCCGCCGCTGAGCAGATTCCGTTCCGCACGGTGCCCGACATCCTCGATGCAGTGCAAGCTGGCGCGGTCGACGTTGGCTTCGTACCGATTGAGAACTCGATCGAAGGCATGGTCAACTTCACGCAAGACGCGCTGGCCTTCGACCACGACCTCGTCATTCAGCGTGAAGTCGTGATCGACATCGAACACTGCCTCGTTGCGCGCCCCGGAGTCACGCTCGCCGACATTTCGACGATCCACTCGATCCCCGTCGCCACGGCGCAATGCCATCGCTATCTTCGCGAGACCTTGCCCGAGGCCAACATCGACGCGGCGAACAGCACTGCCGACGCTGCCAAAACCGTTGCAGAATCCGACGACATGAACATCGCTGCGCTCGCTCCGCGTGTCGCTGCTGATCTCTATGGCCTCGACGTGGTTGCTGCGAACATTGCCGACCATGAGGGCAACCAGACCCGCTTCCTGCTCGTGGCCCGCGACGGCGTGCCTGCGCCGACGGGCCATGACAAGACGGCGCTGGTCATTTACCAACGCGCCGATGCGCCCGGCTCGTTGATCTCGATTCTCCAAGAATTTGCCGCTCGACGGATCAACCTGTCGAACCTGTTCAGCCGTCCGACGAAAGACGGTGGCCTCGGTGACTATTGCTTCATCATCTACGCCGATGCCCACGTGTCTGATCAGCTCCTCGCCGACACGATGCGGTCACTCCACGCAAAACAGGGTCGCGTGAAGTTCCTGGGTTCGTACCCCGCTGTCGGCAAGCAGGCTGACGACGCCCGCGCCGACGCCGGCGGCCGTTGGGATGTTGCTGACAACTGGCTCGCCGCAATCCGCGCTCAAATCCAATAGCTGTCCCCGGTCCCGGTCCTGCTTGCTTGGGGCGAAAGTGGAGATTGCGGGCCGTTAGTCTCGGCGCTATGTCGGAACAGCCAGTCGCAGTCGTCACCGGTGCCAACTCAGGGATCGGCCGCGCTACAGCGGTCCAGCTTGCTCGAGAAGGGATGCGCGTCTTCGCAACGGTGCGCTCTGCATCCAAGGCCGAGAAGCTGCTGGCAATGGCTGCAGCTGCCGGGGTCACCGTCGAACTCGCCGAGCTCGATGTCGCTGATGACGAGTCGGTACAGCAGGGGTTCGCACAGATTCTTGCCGCTGCAGGCCGTGTCGATCACCTCGTGAACTCGGCCGGAGTCGGCGGCAACGCCGTCGCCGAGGAGTGCCCGTCGGAGCTGTACAACAGTGTCTTCAACATTAATGTCACTGGCGCTGTTCGCTGCTCTCAGCAGGTGTTGCCGGGGATGCGTGAGCGTCGTGCCGGCACGATTGTCAACATCACCTCGGTGGCCGGTCGCATCGCGGCACTCGCTCAGTCGCCCTACGTCGCTTCCAAATGGGCACTCGAAGGCGTCAGCGAAGGAATGGCTCAAGAGCTGGCACCGTTTGACGTGCGTGTGGCGATCGTCGAGCCCGGTGTGACGAAGTCGGCGATCTTTGCCAAGAACATCGATGTGCCGAACTCGACCGGGGCCTACGACGCGCACTACCGGAACATGTTCCAGTTTTACGCTGCCGGGTACCTAAGCGCGACCGACCCGTTCGAGGTCGCCAAGGTGATCCATCACTCGATTGTTACCGACGAACCCGAGTTGCGTTATGCCGTCAGCTGGGCTGGCCCCGAGATGGCCGCCCTGCACGACCGCATCGATCACGCCGACTGGCTCGAACTCGGTCGGATCGATGACTTGGATGCCTACATGACGCGTTTCGAAGAGATCTTTGGCGTCGACATCCACACGCCGGGATGACCACCGCCGTTCCGCTCAAGATCCTGACCGTCTGCAGTCACAACCGGACTCGTTCCGTGATGACGAGACCCCGTCAGAGAAATTGGCCAACGGCGTGGATCGCGAGGCCAGCCAAACCGCCGACGATGGTGCCGTTGATACGGATGAACTGCAGGTCGCGACCGACCTGGAGTTCCAACTTGTCGGCGGTTGACGCTCCATCCCACTTGGCGACCGTTGACGAGATGATGTCGCCGACCTCAGCCCGGTAGTTCTCAACGGCGTAGGCGAGGGCATCGGAGATCCATCCGTCGATCTTTGCCTGGAGTACCGGATCGTCGGCCAGGCGCTCGCCGAGCCGCTGGAGGCTGGTCACCAAACGGACACGCAGTTCGCTGGTCGGGTCGTTGGCGGCGCTGATCATCCCGCGTTTGGTTTCGACCCAGAGCGAGTCGATCCAGCGGCGTACTTCGGGGTGGTCGAGCAATTCTTGCTTGAGTTCCTCGCCCTTGGCCAGCAGTTCGGGATTGTGGCGAAGGCGGTCGGCGAATGCCATGGTCCGCTCGTCGACACTGCTACGGATCTCGTGCTGCGGGTTGCGGACGACGTCGTCGAGGAAGCGACCGACCGCGTCGTAGATCTTGTTGAAGACCCGATTGTCAATCGGCTCGGGGACCCACCACGGCGACTCCTCATCGAGGCGGTCGCGGAACGTGCGGCGGTTGTCGTTGAGGAAACCGGCAACGCCGACGAGCACCGCGTCGAGGAGCCGCTGCTGATGGCCACCTTCGACGGTGAGATCGATTGCCCTGCCGACCAATGGCGTGATGGGCGTTGCGCGTACACGCGATTCGATGAGGTGCTCAAGGCCCTGCTGGATCTCGTCGTCATCGAGCACTTCGAGCCCGCCACGCAGGACGTCGGCAACCGCATCACCAGCGCGATTCGCGTTGGCTGGCGCTGCCAACCATTCACCGGCACGACGGCCAAGTTCAGCACCGCGCAACCGTTCGTCGATCACGTCCCGGGTCAAGAAGTTCGATTCGACGAACTCGCCGAGGCTTTCGCCGATCTGGTCTTTGCGTTTCGGGATGATTGCGGTGTGCGGGATAGGGATCCGCAGTGGATGTCGGAAGAGCGCAGTGACCGCAAACCAGTCAGCGAGCGCCCCGATCATCGCTGCTTCAGCACAGGCGCGGACGTAGCCGACCCAAGCGCCGGACTCCTCGTTGATCTTGGCGACGACATAGATAGCCGCCGCGATGACCAGTAACGAGGTGGCCACCAACTTCATGCGTCGGAGACCCTGGCGTTTCTCGAGATCGGGGTCCACAGTCATCGCGTCTCCGGATGGAGGCGACCCGACTGGCCGGCCCGACTCAGCCCCAGACTTCACGAACCTGTTCGTACGCACCCTGGTCGAAGGAGAACTCGACGAGGTTGCCGTCGGGATCTTCGAGCATGCAGATGTAGCCGATCTGGTCGGGAATCATCCGTGCCTCCCTGGCAAGGCAGCCGTCAGCCGTAGCGCGTGCTGCGATGGCGTCGGGCCAAGGCTGTGGGTAGCTGCGCTATCGCTCATTGGTGCACCGTCCGGTCATCTGTACGTCGTCGCCGGCGTTGCCCCACAGCATGGAGGTCACTCGCCGGCCGTACTGCTGGTCGAGAGCATGCCCACGAGAGGCGGCCCCTGAACCTTTGGGGCTAATTGGCGGAACGGGGGGGATTCGAACCCCCGGAACCTTTCAGTTCGTCCGCTTTCAAGGCGGGTGCATTCGTCCGCTCTGCCACCGTTCCGACTTCTACGATATCGGGCTATGCTTCACTCTCCCAGGAGAGGTGCCAGAGCGGCCGAATGGGATGCCCTGCTAAGGCATTGACCCTCCGGGGTCCGTGGGTTCAAATCCCACCCTCTCCGCCACTGCGACCGACACGTTCAACGTGTCGGTCGTTTGGGTTTTCGGCCTGCGCCTCATTGTCTGATCCGTCAAACTTGGCGCGATCTGAAGTGGAAAGCGCCGCTTTTCTTCCCGAGGTTCCTGCAGCTGCCGATCTCAGGCACCTGCCGAATCACGCGTCGGGCAAGTTACAAGGATGTCGTCCACGTGACAGCCATGTTGCGGTTTGATGACGAACCGACTAGACAACAGTCGATGAGTACCGGTAACGACGATTTCTGGGGCACCCAATCCGACTGGTCGGACCGCTCCAACACGCTGCCGACCAACTGCGTCCAGCGGGTTGACGCATCGATTGACCAGTCGGCAGTGCCACTGAATGTCGGAGCTGAGCGGGCTGGGCAGCGCTTCAAGCGTCACCTGTCGAATCTGTTCTCGAGCGGTGCCAACCCCACTCGTGAGCATGGCATCGTCCGGCCCGAAGCGGCTCGATCTGTTGAAGCGGCACCCGCTGTTGAACCCGCAGACGGCATGTTCGACGATCTCGATGACTTCGATTACACGTACAGCGACACGGCTGTAGCGACGCCAACGCCTCGGATCGATCCGGTCGCTGCTGCCGAGCTGCAACAGTGGGACGCCGAGTTTGCTCCTGCGCCCGTCGCAACTGGCCAGACCGAATCGCCTGGTGTCGACCCGCTGCTGATGCGCATCGGTGTCGTCGCACTCGTTGCTGCCCTTCTCGTGCCGGCCCTGTGGAGCTTCCGTGGAGGAAGTGCGGAATCGCTGATCGAGTCGTCGTCACCGAACGAGTTGACCGCGACGTCCAAGGCCTTGGCCGAAAGCGCTGTGGCCGAGAATGCTGCGGCCGCCGACGCATCGACTGCCGAAGTGCCAACATTGGCTGCCACTGGCCAGCTCGATCCGAACGATCTACCGCTTGCACTTCCCCTCAACATGCAGCCGGCAGCGATGGCCGCAGCTGCGGCACTCGACGCCGGGCCTGGCGCAACCGCACGGGTAGCCAACACGGGCACGTCGCCTCAACCGGTTAGTGCCGCGCTTGACGCCGCCGCCGCCGCCGCACCTGCTGACCGGGTCGAACGCATTTGCGCCATTGACTATGAGGTTCTCGCCGGCGACTATTGGATCCGTCTTGCCGATGCCGCCGACGTCTCGATCGCTGAACTACTCAAAGCAAATGGAGCGACTTCATCGACGCCGATCTACCCCGGTACGTCGATCTGCTTGCCGGCCGGCGCCACGACGCCTGCGCCTCCGACGACTGCACCGGCCACGACCACGCCAGCCACGACACCGGTGAACACCGCTACGCCCACCGCTACGCCCACCGCTACGCCCACCAGCACGCCTGTTGGCACGACGCCGTCGAGCACGAATTCCACGCCGGACGAGGTCAAGCAGATCATCCGTGACGCGTGGCCTGACGAGCTCGAAGAGCGTGCAATCGAGATTGCCTACCGCGAAAGCCGGTTCGTGCCGACCGCCAAGAACTTCTGCTGCTACGGCCTCTTTCAGATGTACTGGACAGTTCATCGAAGCTGGCTCAACGACATCGGCATCACGAACGACCGGCAGTTGTATGACCCGGCGACCAATGCCCGTGCGGCATACGAGCTGTACCAGCGTGCTGGCGGCTGGGGGCCATGGGGCTTCTGAGCTCCCGGTTGGCGCGGCCAGATCGGTCGACGGGCCACGCCCATTACTGATCGCAAATTACGTGATCGGGTCGACAAAATCGGGACGCGTCTCCTGAGTTACCGCTTAGACTGTCCACTCACATATATGCGCTCGTAGCTCAATGGATAGAGCACTTGATTACGGATCAAGCGGTTGGGAGTTCGACTCTCTCCGGGCGCACACGATGGTCAGGGGTTTCGCAGCGATGCGGAACCCCTGTCTCGTTCACGGGACCAGCGAGGACCGCAGTTGGTCCCTGAACGCAATACTGCGCCCGCCCAAGCCCCCGAATCGACGTCCGCTGAGGGCCCGGCACGCTCCCGTTCGCAGCTTGAAGCCGTGCGTAGGCTCAGGAAATGGATGTAGCGATTGTTGGAGCCACTGGGAGTTGTGGGCGACAGGTAGCAGCTCAATTGATTGAGCGATCGCTGCTACCTGAGACCGCGACCCTCCATCTGGTCGGACATGAAGGTGGTGCGCACGAGAGCGAGCTCTGGGGGCTGCGCGCCGACCTCAGTGACGCGTTCGCCGACCGGGCCCAAAACATAGAAGTTGGCACCGATCTCGTCGACAGCGGCGCAGACGTGATTGTCATGATGGCAGGTGCAACGGTGACGCGCCAGACAACCGATCGCGCCGCCCTCGCGCAAATTAATCGGCAAATCTTTACCGAAGTTGCCGAATCAATCGGGAAAATAGGGCGGGATGTCACCGTCATTGTTCAGTCGAATCCGGTCGAATTAGCCCTCTCAATCTTTGGTCAACATGTTCCGCGTCACCGGCTCATTGGGGCTGCAGCGTGGTCTGACTCACTCAGGTTTCAGCGCGAGTTGGCCGCTGAACTTGGAATTCGTCGGCCGATGGTCAGTGCACAGTTTTGGGGCCAACACGGTGACCACCTGGTGCCGATTTGGAGCCGAGTACGCGCTCGAGGCATAACGGAACAGCGTCTTGCCGACACAATCGGGGCCGCGCGCGAAGGGCGGGCACTCGCGGATCTTCCAGAAGAGATCATCGAAGCCCGGACGAAAATGTTGACATTGATCAACCAGGGAGATGTGTCCGGCGCCTTCTCGTTTATCCAGCGGCATCCACCGGATTTGCGTGCTGCAGTCAAGCCGTTCTTCATCCACTTCAGTTCCGCCACAACCAAACTGGCCACAGCACATGCTGTGGTCGATCTGCTTGAGTTCCTCGCACGTGGGCAGACCGTTGTGATCCCGGGACAGGTTGTACTTGACGGCGAGTTTGGAGGTCTTCACGGACCGCTTGCCGTTCCAGTGCTGCTGGACCAGAGGGGATGGTCACAAGTCGTTGAGCTACCCATTGCAGATGATGAGCGAATGGCACTGAACAAAGCAAGCAGGGCTGTGGAAGCTGCTAACAAGGCCTGAGAACAAGGCCTGAGAACAACACTGCGCCCCCAGTTGTGGGCCTGTAGGCCCGGATCGCCTCAGTCTCGACGTGGTGCTCGAGCACGCCGAGTGCCCTCGTGGATGCGTCTCGGTATTGCTGCTCTGCGATAAACATCGAGTCGTACTACCGCTTGATCTCTGCCTCAAGGTCATGATGGATCTCCAGCATGAGTCG
>Ga0115001_10001279_pt1 | contig 19404 bp, 12 predicted proteins | sample ArcticOcean_MG_C_12_FD_89869 | JGI IMG/M metagenome (GOLD analysis project Ga0115001, IMG submission 89869) | Marine microbial communities from western Arctic Ocean - ArcticOcean_MG_CB8_130 | ecosystem: Environmental > Aquatic > Marine > Oceanic | place: Arctic Ocean: Canada Basin | collected... | reverse complement strand
GGCCGTACCTAACTCAGCCGCTAAACTCAACACCAGCTTGGTTTTCACGTACCGATCGTCGTAGCACATGGAGATGAGCAGGAACTTGTCGCTCGCGCTTCCCGGCGCGAGGCGAATCTGGCACGATAAAAGCCGAAAGTGTCAGTCTCGGGGGCCGTATGTATATCCGGGATTGGTATATCCGGGATTGGAAAGGGGTCCGGCCCTGTGTTCCATGGTATGAGGGATTGGAATAACCGTCCCTCCTGGTCGTAAGACGTCCAGGACGCAGGACGAGTATGCGCAATCGCGAAGGCGGAACGCGGTGAATGGGAAAGCCCCGCACCTTGGTTTTCCCGGAAAGGTTCACGCTCAGGCTTTTCCGGCGTTCGCAATCTCGAAGCGACGAGACTCCCCGGAACCTAGTTTTCGCGGTGATCGGGAGGGACCGGGAGTTTCCGGGATGGATTTTGAGGATCGCGGTTTCATTTCCAGTACCGTCCCCAGGAGTTCCCTTGGAGTTCCCGAAGAAGCCAGCCCCGGCCGGAGCGTCCCCGCCGTCCCCGCCGTCCCCGCCGTCCCGGGAGGGAAGAGCACTCGCGTCTCCGAACTGCACGTCCATTTTCATGTTTTGTTTCGCGTTCAATGACTGCAGGTACGTTCCTTTGTAGTACGACCGTTTCGAGTCGAAAACGGTTCTTTCCGTAACGCTCATACGAAGCGTCACCGCGTCTGGGTAGGGATAAACGTCGGCTGCTGACTCGGACGCGACGCACTCAGTCGTCGCCAAGTGAAACACGGAGTCGAACGAAGGCGAGGGAACGACACACGAGACACCGAAAGAAGCCTCGGTGATTGTCGTTTTTCGCACCCGCGTCGTGTCCGCCCGCACTCGAAACTCGATACTCTTTTCACTCGGAGACGATTTATTTTCAGACTCCGCGCTTGTTAAACCCGACCCACCGAAACAAACCCCGACTCGGATGATGCTTTGCCGGCGACGTGTCACTATTTGCGCTCGATTCGCGAGGCTCGCCGCGCTCCACCCGGACACGATTGCGTAATTTTCAGACTCAATAATAGTGCCGAGCGCGTTTTGTACCGCCCACGTCAGCGACCACCGGCCTCCCCGTAAAGCGCCGGAGACGGGACCCGAGGGTTCGCGGTTCGATTCCCTGGAGATGCTTTGGACGTTTTGTTTCGGGTCTGGAGCGTACTCGTCCACAGCGCTTTTAGTGTCAAACTTTTCAAACGACACGATCACCAGGTCCCGCGCCACGGGTCCCTCCGCGTCGTCCCGCCAAAGCGCGAGTTCTGTGACTAAATTCGCAAACGATTCGCGGCGCCAATCGGTGTTCGCGTTTGAAAGGTACGTGGATTTGTTGAAAGGTAACTCGGGTAACGTTTTGACCGGTACCGAACGATCAATGGGTACTCCACTCGATTCCAGTGCTTCACCTTTCATGAGCAGTAACTCCGTTAGTCGTCGCCGGACGTGTCGCCGCCCGCCCAACCGTTTGCTTCGAAAGTCGCTGAGTAAAACCGGCGTCGCAGAATTCGCGGAAAGCGCCCAAACCGAAACGAGCTCGTTTCCGGGTAACGAGTCCACGACGGTAAGGACCGCGGTGACTTGTTCTTGGAGCGCTGCTTTCTTCGAGTCCTTAGACGACGCATCGAGGAATTTCGCCATCACCAGCACCACCGCGGTGGCGCCGTTCGTTTGCGGCGCCCAAGACGCGTCGAGCGTTTCCGAGTGTAACGAGTTCGTTTCACTGCGTTGCTCGTCGTTTTCCTCCGCGTACGACGCCACGACGTTGGTCGGTTCAGACACAGCAAAGACCTCGAGTGTACTTGTCGTGGACGGCACAGCATCGTCGTCGCCGAAACTCGGATCGCCCCACCCCAAACCCAACGTCACCTGCGCGCCGTTTCCCACCCACGGCGCGACGCGCAGAAGCACCGGTTCGTGGTCACCGTTTGGCGTTCCCGTCGGGGACACGCACGCGCCTCTTGTCACGAGCGCGTCGAGGCTGACCGTTGGCGTCGCGAACGCGTGGTGAGTCGCGCTCGCCACGAGACACGCCGTGAAAAGCGCGCGCGCGTGGGGAAACGCACTCGCGCGAGGTGGAGGTCTTCTCGAACCGGTTGTCAGTTCCGAGGCGCCGCGGTCCAGCCGTGACCCGCGCGTCTCCCGCATGGCGCGACGCGGTGTGATGACGGTTGCGCCGCCTTCGCGCGAAACCGATGCGCGTTCTCGAGGCGCGGTGCACTTGTCGCCAACGCGGCGCGGGGAAGCCGGCGTGGACTGCCTCGGAAAAAGAGACAAAGAGCGAGACCCTCGGAACGCCTCGGCGGTTTTGGCCAAAAGCAGTTTTGGCAAACAACCTTTGAGCAGCCCATCACTTGATCGCGTTTTGACGAACCGTCGCGGTGTGGTGGCAAAAGGCTTTCGCGGGGTATTTTACCCGGTGGAGCGCCCGCAGGCCGAGAGCCCGGACCGGATCAAATCGACCATGAATAGCGTATTTAGTCGATCTAAACAAGAAAGTTTGGCCGAGGACTCCTTTTTAACTTGGCAGAAGCACTTTGCTGGGCAACCTCTCCTCGATTCCGATTCCGTTAAAAACGTGCCTCCCGCGCGTCCGCGGTACCCCATAACACCGCGCGCGTCTCGCCTCGACGCCGAACGGGACCGCGACGAATCGCGTCGTCGCTTTGCGTGTAAAACAGCCCCCAGGCTTAGTCGCACCCCAAACGTCTCGGAAGACTCGCCCAGGCGCATTCTCCGACAAGCTCTCCGCGGAGTCTAACTTTGCACGATGGCGAGTGTGGCGCACGCTGTGGCCCTCGCGCCGATGGCCGGCGCGTCTCGCGCGACCCCGGGAAGGTCCTCCTCGGTCGCGAAGTCACTTCGCGCCAACACGCGCGCGAACGCGCGTTCGGTTGGCGGCAACACGGTACGTGAAACACAGGCGCACGTCCTCGTTTCCGGCGCACTCGAGAGCGCGTCCGGGGACCCTAGGGCTGCAAACCCTCAACTGCCACGTCAAAGAAATTTGCGTTCCGCCCATGCGGACGCACCCGCGAGGCCATCCACGGCCGATCAAGGTCGGTGAACACTACGCATTTGACCGGATCGCTGACCCCCACACCCCACTTAATCAAACCCGCAGAATGCCACCCCCTCGTTCCTCGGCCTCCGAAAAGCACAGGCCCTCCCCAGGTACGCCCCTCTTCCCAATCAATTGATTGAAAAACACGTCACGTGCCGACGCAAAAAGCGCGCGCTGCAGGTTTTGGCTTTTTTTGGAAAGGTTTTTTTTCGTGGTGGTTCGATTTCGACGTCACCAACCCTAACACGAACTAACCATATCAAAACCCCTCGTCTGCAGGTTCCGATCCGCGGTCCCCTCACCCGACGCCGCGCCTCGTACGGGCACCGTGGTCAGCGCGGTTGAATCGCGCGCGCCCTACACCGGCGGCGCTGTTGACCTCGAGCAGATTTTAGAAGAACGCGACGCGTGCGGCGTCGGGTTCGTCGCCTCTTTAAAAGGCTTGAGGACGCACAAAACAATCACCGACTCGCTCATGGCGCTGGGGTGCATGGAACACCGCGGCGCGTGTAGTGCGGATGACGACTCCGGTGATGGGGCCGGGATCATGTGCACGATTCCGTGGAAGATGCTGGGGAAGTGGTGTGACGAAAACGCAATCGCCGGGTTCGCGGAAGGCTCCTCAGGCGTGGGCATGGTGTTCCTTCCCCAGGACAAAAAGCAAGCCGCGAAGGGCAAGGAGTTGTTAGAGAAGAGCATCGTCAAGGAAGGCCTTGTCGTGCTTGGGTGGCGCGTGGTGCCCGTGGACAAAACCGTGGTTGGAAGGATGGCGCGGGACACGGAGCCCGTGATCGAACAGGTTTTGGTGGGCGGCGCGACTGGTGAAGAACTGGAGCGCAAGTTGTACGTAGCGCGCAAAACCGCGGAGAAGGCCGCCGCGCAGTTGGACGCCAAGATGCCGGGCATCGCGGAGAACTTCTACGTCTGCACCATGAGCGGCCGCACGATCGTGTACAAAGGCATGCTTCGCAGCGCCGTGGTCGGCGCCTTCTACCTCGATTTACAGGACACAGATTTCGAAGCGCAGTTCTGCATTTACCACAGGCGGTTCAGCACGAACACGGTGCCGAAGTGGCCTTTGGCGCAGCCCATGAGGTTTCTAGGGCACAACGGCGAAATCAACACCCTTCAGGGCAATCTGAACTGGATGGCGTCCAAGGAGGCGGACATGACGCACCCGGTGTGGGACGGCCGTGAAGCCGAGCTGCGCCCCATCTGCAACCCCGCCGCGTCGGATTCCGCGAACCTGGACCGAGTCGCCGAGCTTCTTGTGAAGTCAGGCCGGCCGGTCGCGGAAACCATGATGCTGTTAGTCCCGGAGGCGTACCGCAACCACCCCGAGTTGGACGCCACGTACCCCGAGGTTGAAAAGTTCTACGACTACTTCGCCGGGATGCAGGAAGCCTGGGACGGCCCGGCGTTGTTGGTGTTCAGCGACGGCAAAAAGCTGGGCTGCCGTCTCGACAGAAACGGCCTAAGACCCGCCCGGTTCTGGCGAACCGCGGATGACTACATCTACGTCGCGTCCGAAGTGGGCGTGCTGGGCGACGTCATCACGAACGCGAAGAACGTCGTCGCGAAAGGCCGGCTCGGGCCTGGGCAGATGATCGAGGCGGATTTGGAAACGGGCGAGTTTCTCGAGAACACGCAGGTCGCCAAGGTGGTGGCGACTCGGTGCGACTACGCGGAGTGGCTTAAAGACATCATGTTCCTGCCCACCGCGGAGCCGAGTGGAACGCCCAAGCTAACCTCGGTGGAGCTTCTGCAAGCGCAAGCCACCGCGGGGTACGCGGCGGAGGACGTGACCATGATCATCGAGTCCATGGCTGGGACGGGCGGCGAACCGACTTGGTCGATGGGGGACGACGCCCCCATGCCGGTGTTATCCGGGCGGCCGCACCTGTTGTACGACTACTTCAAACAGCGGTTCGCGCAGGTCACGAACCCCGCGATTGACCCGTTGAGAGAGGGGTTGGTGATGAGCTTGGAAATCACGCTCGGCGCGAAGGTACGTATTTCCCAAACCCAAATCCCGCTGCCTGTTTACCGCACTGTATGGAACACAGTCGGAAAGTACTACCCACTCCCTCATACACGTTACGAAACTCTGACACTTTGTTGTATTTATCTCAGGGCAACTTGTTGAACAACGACGGCGCCAAGGACATCCCCGCGGTGAGCATCAAATCACCCGTGCTTTTCGACGAGGACGTCGACGCGGTGCTCGCGGTTGCTTCCCTGAAAGCAGTAAGAGTTCCCGCTTTTTACAACGCGGACGCGAAGAAAGGCGGCCTGAAGAAAGGCCTCGATGCGCTTTGCAAAGCCGCAGAGAGCGCGGTGGCGGACGGGAGCGAGTGCGTCGTGCTGACGGACAAGCCCGAGTTCGGCGCGGGCGCCGCGATTCCGTCGCTCCTAGCGGTCGGCGCGGTGCACCACCACCTGATTTCCGTTGGCCTTCGAACAAGGGCCTCGATCGTAGTGGAAACCGCCTCAGCGTTCTCAACGCACCACGTCGCGTGCCTCATCGGGTACGGCGCGAGCGCGGTGAACCCGTGGCTCGGTTTGGAAACGACGCGGCAGTGGAGGCTCAGCAAGAAAGTTGAAGCAGCGATTGAGCGCGGGAAGATGCCCAACATGTCCGTCGCGGATACGCAACGGAACTACAAAGCCGCCCTGAACGCGGGTTTGAAAAAAATCCTGTCCAAGATGGGCATCTCACTGCTAACCTCCTACCACGGCGCGCAGATCTTCGAGTGCTACGGCATCGGCCCCGAGCTCATCGACGCGGCATTCAAGGGGAGCGTGTCGCGGATCGGCGGCCTCAACTTGGACGAACTCGCCGCGGAAACCGCGATGTTCGCGTCCTCCAACGAACCCGCAGATGGCGAGATCTCCAGTATCAGCGCACGCGGGATGTTCCAGGTGAAACCTGGTTTGGAGTACCACGCGAACAACCAGGAGATGAGCAAGTTGTTGCACAAAGCGGTTGATCTCGGCGGTAAGGGCGAGGGCTCCGCGGACGCGTACAAGCTTTACGAAGAGCACCGAAACGAACGCCCCGCTACCTCACTCAGGGACATGCTCACCATCGTTTCCGACCGCAAGCCCATTGCCATTGACGAAGTCGAGTCCGTGTCTAAGATCTGCGAGCGGTTCTGCACCGGGGGTATGTCTCTTGGTGCGATTTCACGGGAGTGCCACGAAGCCATCGCCATCGCGGTGAACAGGATCGGAGGAAGGTCAAACTCGGGCGAAGGTAAGTATTTCCCATTTCCACATTCCGCCTCCCTGATTGCCCATACTCGCACCAGAAGGGACTATTACCTCTGACTGTTTGTCCAATACATCGCGATATACAAGACTGACATTTATTTTTTTACACTCAGGCGGCGAAGACCCGCAGCGCAACATCCCCATCGACGACGCCGACGCCGAGGGGAACAGCAACACGTTTCCCCACCTAAGGGGCTTGCGGAACGGCGACATCGCCACTTCTGCGATTCGGCAGGTCGCCTCTGGTAGGTTCGGCGTAACAACCGCGTTCCTGATGGGCGCGGCGCAGCTTGAAATCAAGGTCGCGCAAGGCGCCAAGCCGGGGGAGGGCGGACAACTGCCGGGCAAGAAAGTATCGCCGTACATCGCGAGTTTGCGAAGAAGCAAAGCGGGCGTACCCCTGATCTCCCCCCCCCCCCACCACGACATCTACTCCATCGAGGACTTGTCCCAACTTATTTACGACCTGCACATGGTGAACCCCAAGGCGAAGGTTAGCGTGAAGCTGGTTGGACAGGCGGGGATCGGCACGGTCGCGTCGGGGGTTGCGAAATCAAACGCGGATATCATTCAAATCTCGGGCGGCGACGGCGGAACCGGCGCGTCGCCGCTGTCCTCGATCAAGCACGCGGGTGGCCCGATGGAGATGGGTTTGGTGGAGGCGCACCGGACGCTCGTGGAGAACGACTTGCGACAACGCGTGGTGTTAAGAGCGGACGGCGGGTGCCGAAGCGGGCTTGACGTGATTCAATGCGCGCTGATGGGCGCGGATGAGTACGGCTTCGGCACCGTCGCGATGATCGCCACCGGGTGCGTCATGGCGAGGATTTGCCACACCAACAACTGCCCTGTGGGTGTCGCGTCGCAGCGAGAAGAACTGCGAGCGCGGTTCCCCGGCGCCCCCGGTGACCTTGTGAACTTTTTCCAGTTCTGCGCGCAGGAAGTTCGCGAGGAACTGGCGCGGATGGGGTACAAGTCCCTTGACGAAGTCATCGGCAGGAACGACTTGTTCAAGCAAGCCAAGACCTTGGGCGACGGCAGCGCGAGCAAAGGCCAGCCCGCGAAGACGCAAAGGTTGGATTTGTCCTTCCTCACCACGTCGTCTGGCGCGTCTGGTTCCTCAACGGCGAGACGGAACTCGCCCACGCACAACGACGGGCGCGTGCTTGACGATGAGATTCTGGAGGATCCGCTCGTGATTACCGCCATCGCGGAGGAGGGAGAGGTGACGATCAGCCGGAAAATCGTCAACGTCGACCGCGCGGCAACCGCCAGGGTGGCCGGCGTGGTGGCGGCGAAGTACGGCGACAGCGGATTCGCGGGCGCGATCAACATCCACCTTGAGGGAAGCGCCGGGCAGTCCTTCGGCGCCTTTTGCGTGGGCGGCGTCAACGTGCGTTTAGAGGGCGAGGCGAACGATTACGTGTGCAAATCCATGAGCGGCGGCGAGGTTGCTATTTTGCCCCCGAAGGATAGCCCGTTCGCGCCCGAGGATTGCATCATCGCGGTAAGTATTTCCCAATAACCACATTCCGCCGACTGATTGCCCATACAAGACTGACACTTTTCTTTTACAATTTCAGGGCAACACGTGTTTGTACGGCGCGACGGGCGGGCGCGTGTTTATCAACGGAAGAGCGGGCGAGAGGTTCGCGGTGCGGAACAGCTTGGCGGAAACCGTGGTGGAAGGCACCGGCGATCACTGCTGCGAGTACATGCCCGGCGGCGCCGTGGTGGTCTTGGGGAAGGTTGGCCGGAACGTGGGCGCCGGGATGACGGGCGGGCTGGGGTATTTTCTCGACGAGGACGGGACGTTTCCCACAAAGGTCAACGGCGAGATCGTGACTATGCAGAGGGTGGAAAGCCAAGCTGGGCAGAAACAGCTGAAAACCTTGATCGAGGCGCACGTTTTGAAAACCGGGTCGCCGAAAGGAACCAGGGTTTTGGCGGCGTGGGCGGAATCGTTGCCCAAGTTCTGGCAACTCGTCCCGCCATCCGAAGCGAACACGCCGGAAGCGAGCGACGAGGTCGTCGAGGAAGTAGTCTCCACCGCGGCGAAGGCTTAGACGCGCGACGGGTGGCGAATAAATAAGAGGGAAACAGTTCGAAAAATGCGTTGTGATTTGTTGATTTTACACTTATTACTTGCTGGAACAGACGGGTACGACGTCTTCGCCGAATCGTCTTCGCAAACCAAAAGCACAACGACCGGTTTTTTTTTCTTTTTCAAATCGAACGTGAGCGCGCACGCTCGCAGCGTAGCGCCGGCGATCCGGATCCGCCTTTCATGACTCGAACTCTGTGCAATCAGGTTGCACCGTTTTACTACGCACTCCGTAGGACTGCAGATTCGTCTACATACGCACTCCGTTCAGTACTGATGGAAATCCGGCTGCCCCGTGCTCGTCAAGAGCCGGTGCCACATCCGCCCGTCCGGATCGACGGTGCGTTCGCGTTCTATTAACCTCGGGATGGGTAGGAAAACCGCGTGCGTGTTGACCATCCCGATTGAAATCCCGGTGTACCCCGCGAACGCGCCGTGCACCGCGTTTTGGCCTAGGATGGTACAATAGATGGAGTCGTGCGCATTCGCCGGGATGCCTCGCACCATGTACGTGGGATCGATGAACTTGACGTCGCAGCTCATCTCCGCGCGTAGCCGTTTCACGAACCAAGGCCCTATGTCGCCCAAAATAGGGTTACCTCCTTTGTCCTTGCCCCCCTCACCCAACACGTACTGCGATTGTAAAAGAAAAGTGTCAGTCTTGTATGGGCAAACAGTGTTGGGATTTGGTGACAGGCCCAATACGTACCTCCTGCCCGGCGCCCTCCGCCACGACGATCACGGCGTGGCCTTGTTTCTTCAACAAGCTCTTGACGTGATTGATAACCCCGCCGGTGCCTTCCATGGCGAAGTTCACTTCCGGAATTAAGCACACGTCCACTTCCCCCGACGCCAAACTGGCGTTCATCGCGATGAAACCGCTTTGACGCCCCATCAGCTTCACCACCCCGATTCCGTTAAGCGCGGACTTCGCCTCAATCGCGGCGGCCCTGATTGCCTTTTGCGCCTCCTCAACCGCCGTGTCGAACCCGAAGGTTTTGTCGATGTGAAGGATGTCGTTGTCGATTGTTTTCGGTATGCCTACTACGCTGACCGCTAGGCCGCGTTTGGCGCATTCGTTGGAAATAGCATCCGCACCAGCGTGGCTTCCGTTGCCGCCAATCACAAACACCATGTTGATTTCCTTACGACGAAATAACAGAAAGTGTCAGTCTTGAGTGGCACCAAGTAGAATGTATATCGAGATGTATGGACAAACAGTCAACAGCTTCGGTAAAACCGTGCACTTGTGATGTATGTAGTAACTACGTAATTACTCCGGGGACAATCGGCGAAACAGCGTGTGTCGGATTTGGGAAAGGCAACACGTACCTGTTTTTCGATGGAGTCCACGATTTTCATCACGTCGCCGCCGCCGCGGCCGGTGCCGATGACCGAACCGCCGCTCTTTTGTAACCCAGACGTGTTGGCTCTGGTCAGCTCCAAGTTAGCACTCCCTTCTTTCCAAAACCCGCCGAACCCGTACCGGATGCCGCTTATTTTTTGCACCCCGTACCCCGTTTCCAAGGTGGTCACCACGGACCTTATAACATCGTTGATGCCGGGACACAACCCGCCGCAGTTCACGATGGCGGCGTGCGTGGTTTGGGGGTCGTGGTAAATCGCGGCCCGGGGTCCCGCTCGTTTCGCAAACTCGGGAACGAACTGACACACGTTACACTCCTCGTCCTGAGACAAGCCATTCACCCTGAACTCGCCGCTCGCGTCGCATTCGAAGGAACAGGAGGCGCCGAGCGAATCGGGAGATCTGTTGCGTTTTTTTTGGGGGAGTTGAGGGCCGAGTGTGAGTCTTTTTTTGTGCGACGTGGGATGGGGAGGGAACGTGGCGTCGCGTGCGCCTCCCGGATTGGCGAAACTCGGGTTTGTTTCGCCCGCGAACACACCACACAAGCCAAGCAAAGAAACACACGTACCCGAACGCCATCGATTTCAGCAACACGCGGTCGTCCTCGGACACGAATGTGCGGTTCAAGGAAACCGGGGTTCGCGCGCCGATCGTCACGGGGCACGACGACTTCGTACAGAACGGCGACGGCCGCGGCTCCAGCGGTTTCACGCCTTTGTACACATCACGAAGGTGCACGCACGGGATGTCGTTCGGCCCGCCGACTCTCCACGTGTACTTTTCCGTTTCGGAGAAATCGAGGTCGTCGTACGACGACGTGCCGTTCGTGGCGTCCGCCAGGACGGCGCTTGGTTTGACCGCCCTTTTGATTGGCAAACGCCGCGATCTTGGTCGCCCTGTGGTGGTGGAACCAGGCGCGCCTCGGCAAAACACCGGGTTTGACCGAGGGTTCACACGACCCACACGCGCATCGCGCGAAGCCACGGGCGCGACCCGCGCGAGCGGCGCGGACAACATCGTGCCGACACGACTGATGAGGGAAGCGAACGAAGCGCTCGAAGATATTTGGGTTGTTCGTTTCCAATGAAAACTGGCGCCGTTCCGTCCGTTTGTCGAAGATCTCGCATGCGAGTGTTCAAACGCAGGTGCACGCGCACCGTCGGCGCGTGGTGACCTCAGGCGGCGCTGTGCAGGAGGCGTGCCAGGTGGTTCGCCGCACTATACCTGTACGGAGCTTCTGCCAGCGAGTAACTCGCGGCGGGCATCGCGTACGGTCGCGCCTGTCTCTTCTCTGTGGTGACAGAGGCGAGTAACTCACACTGCGATTCCTAGTCTACAGTGGTTTGTCCGCGCACCGAGTACGCGCACCACCCTACGATGGGGGGGCCTTCCAACAAACCCGCGTCCCCGTCACCTGACAAACCAGCCTCCGGAAACACGATGTCCATAACCAACGCGTTCGCGTCCGCCAAAGCGGAGTTCGCCAGACACGTCAAGGACAGCGAGGAGGTGATGGAAACGTTGGAGGTGACGAGCTTGGCGGAGATTCGGGAAATCTCGAGCGCGATCGTGGCGACGAACAGGGAAAACGCGTACAAGGCTCTTGAAAAAACGCGCTCGACGGTGACGCTTGGTACGTGGCACGGGCACGGAGCTGGTGTGGCGCCGCTTGCGGGCGCGAACCGAAACGACCGCAAAGGGAAAGGCAAGTCTGGAAAAGCAGCTTCAAAAAGTGCCGCCCACGATGAATCGAACGTAAAGTCCGACGGCGCGCTCCGCAAAGTCTTCGACTCGCCCACCGCAATTGCGCTGCGCGACGCGCTGGCGCGTCGTCCGCCTGATGATGGCGAGGTTGGGTTTATTAGTCAGGATTTGAGAAGAACTTCGCAAAGTTCCGGCAAGCAAACCGGGGGGCGACAACCGACTCGGGCGGCGCCGGCCGATTTGAAAAAACAAGACCGTTCCTTAAAAAAAAAAACAGACACCAAGCCCGCAAAGAGACAAGACGCGAAGTCTAAAGACCTTTCTTTAAAAGAAAGAAAAGAGACCAAGCCTGTGACGAAAGAAGACGCGAAAGAAAAGTCGTTCGCGTTCGCCTCCGCCAAAGCGGTCGCGCCGCTTGTTTCTTTTGGTGGCGCGACGCAGCGCTCGGTGGGTGAAAAGGCGGAACAAATGAAACGCGTCGCGGATGACACGCGGTCTTCGGCGGAAGCGCGCGCGGAACAGGCGCGACTCGCGGCGGAGCACATAGTGGCGGAGGCGCGGCGGAAAGCGGAGACGACGCGGCGCGCGGCGGAACTGACTACGCGACGCGTCGCGGAAACCATCAAGACTGTGAAACCTGCGGAACCTGCTGCTGCGCCGGCAACTAGGCCACCGCGACCCGCGCCGGCGACTCCCCCCCGGGGACCCCCGACGCTCGCCGAGCGCGAAATCGCGTTGAGGAAACAGGTGAGCCAGGCGCAACGAGCGGCGCGGGACGCTGCGAGTAAAGTTGCGAGGGAGAAATACGAACTCGAGCGACGAGCAAAGGTTAGGGAACGCAGTCGACAGCAACGCGCCCTCGACGCTGCTGAGGTCGAGAGGGTCGCGTTGAAGCAACGGGACGCCGAGATCCGGGCACTTGAGGAAGAGAAGATTCAACGCGAGCTTGAACGTAGCGTGAAGTTCGCCGAGGTTGCGCGCGCGAAACGCGTGTTCCGGGAAAACCGCCAAAGCGCGCAGACGAAATTCGAGATGGAGGAAGCGCAAAGGGTTTTGGCAACCAACAAAGCTATTGAGAAGCTCATTGCGGATGCTAATACCAAAAAGGAAAAGGAGAAAGCGCAGATGGCGTCGCGAACGCAGAAACGACTGGCGGACACCAAGCAAGTCGTGGAGCGCCGGCGGCTGGAGAAGGAAGAACTCGACGCTTTGAGGACGCTGACGTCCGCGATGAAGGAGTACGACGAAGGCTTGGCGCTTGAGGCGAAGACACGGGATTTGAAGGTGAAGGCGATGAAGATTCGGCACGGTGAAGCGTCCGCGCGGTTGAAAGAGGCTAGAATTCTTGAAGAAAACAAGGTTGCCGTGGAGCGAGAGACGGACGCAAAGGACCGCGCGGCGCGGGACGCGGAGCTTGAACGGGAGCGGACAGAGGCGGTTGTTTCGTCAAAAAAGATCATCGAGGACTCGAGGCGCGAATCGACAGACCTGGAAAGGCAACGGCGCGTTGTCGCCGCCGCGCTCGCGAAGACACAGGATTTGGTTCGGAAAACGGAAGAACAAGCCCGCGAACGCACACGGAAACTGGCCGTCAAAGAGTTCGAACAAAAAAAAGGGCTCGCGGCGGCGGCGCGCGTCGCGAAGGAGATTGAAATCGCGCGGGTTCGGAAATACGAAGACGCCGCTGTCGCGAAACAAAAAGCGGAAGCGCGGCGTGTTGCTGTTCTTGAAGAGGCTGCGCGCAAAAAACAAGAAGAGAAACACCAGGCTGATAAGCTTAAGAAGGTCATGGCTGACCGCGAACAGCAAAAAAAGGACGACGTCGAGAAGGAACGAAACCGGTTTCGCGCCATGACCCCGCAGCAGGTACGTGTTGGGCGTTTCCCAAATCCCTCCGACTGTTTGATGCCACGTATTACGTGCGGTTACGCAAGTCTTACCACTACAAAAAGTGCACCAGAGTCCACCGATTGTTTGCCCACTGTATAAACCGCCCATCACGAGACTCGTGACTGACCTTTTTCTTTTCCTTCAAACAGCGCGAGCGCGAGGTTTTAAAGAAACGCGCGGCGAAGGTAGCGGAGCGAGACGCGCGGGGTTTATCCGGCGAATTGCGAAGCGCTTTCGCGCAGAGCGTGGGTGCGCTGGTGGGCAACGCGTGTGCGGGGTTGTTGATAGGCGCTGCGTTCGGCGCGGGGTCGTACCTCGCGCTGAAAGGCGCGGGCGCGACGCACCGGGCGTTGACGGAGCGGTCGCACCGGCGAAGCGGCGTCGGAACCCCGAAACCGCCGAGGGCGCCCACCACCGGAAAGCCCGCCGCGCCGGGCCCGGGCCAAACCGGAAGCGCCGGAAGCGCCCACGGTAACCCGTCCCGAACCACGCGTTCCACTGGTTCCACCGGTAACACCCCAACCACGGGTAACACCCCGGTGGGTACCCCGCGTTCCTCGGAACACGCGTCACCCAAATCCCCGAACGACGGAGACCTGGACGATATCGACCTCGTGTCGCCGCTGCACTCGCAGAGGGATTCGCAAGAGCGAACCGACGTGCGACCGCGCGAGGTGAAGAAACCACCCGGCGTACCGCGGCTTCACCTGAACCGAATCACAGGCGAGCCGTCCCCGATGACGAGCGCTGAGACCACAGAGAGAACTGGAAACGCCGGCCCCGGGAACGGGTCTTCCGCTGGGGTGAGTAACCCTGGGAGCGGCGGTGGGAGCGGCGCGTCCACGCAAAGAACCGCGGAGGTTAGCGACATGTCTCACCTGGAAAGCTCGTTGCCCAACACCGCGCGACGCGCCGCGGATGCGTTGGATCTCGACAAGGACTTGAAACAGCAACTCGAGACCGCGCAAGCACGCCTCGCGATGTACGAAAAGGTCGTGGCGAGCGAACGGCGGGCGAAGATGGCGTCCGTGGAACACGCCGCGAAGCTCGCCAAGGCGGCGGAGGCGCTTGCGTTTGGGGAGGACGAGTTGTTCGGGGCGAGTCCACAACTCAGCCCGCGTTTCACGGAAACCCCGCTGGAGTCCCCGTCAACACGGGACGGGGACGATGCCGCCGCGCTGGCGAGCATGCGGGAAAAAGAACGCGCGCAGTACGAAAAGGCGGAAGCCGCGATTGCCAAGGCAACGGCGTCGAGGGTGGAGAGCGACAAGAAAGCGGAGGAAGAAAGGTTGAAGTGGGAGCGGGTGCTTTCCGTGGCGAACGCGGAGGCGTTGAAAGCCGCCGAAGCGGCGGCGCAGCGGGAGACGGATTTGAGGGAGATGTTCGCCAAGCAAAAAGGGCGGACTGATTCTTTGAACGAGGAGCTGAAGGTGTCGGCTGCTGCTAGTAAAAAAGCAGACGCGCTCGTGAAAGGTACGGCCTTGGGCCTTTCCCAAATCCCGCCTCCACGTTTTCCCACACAAGACTGACGCTTTGTTTTACCTATCTCAGAATCCGAAAAGAAAGCGAAAGCCGCCGTGGTCAAGTTACGCTTGTCACGCGCGGCGCAGAAAGAGGAAGCGGAAAAGCGCAGAAACGTCGATTTACCCCCAGGCCAGCTCACGCCGCGTACAAAAAAGCTCGAAGGCGCGGAAAAGGCGGCTAAGGTTGCGCTGGCGGAGAGCAAAGAAGCGAGTAAACTCGCGTCGGACGCGACGAAGGACGCGGCGAAGGTGAGGAACTTTCCCAATCACCACGTTCCGCCTCTCTGATCACAGCCCTTCTTTGACTACACTCATTAAAAGGAAGTGCACTACATACATCACAAGTGCGCTGTTTAAACATACAAGTTACGAACATTACGAGAGACTGACACTTTCTTGTTAATTTCTCAGAAAACCAAAGAGCTGGGCCGGGTGACGAAAGCGGCGGAGCGGGAAATCAAAGGCGCGACCGCGAAGGCGGAACAGTTGAAACTGGAACTGGAGGGCATGGTAGCTGACGCGCGGGCGCGGGAAAAGCAACACGTGGCGGATATGAAGAAAGCCCTTGTCAACACCAGCAATTTGATTTCCGAACACCAGCTGGAAGTCGCGTTCGCGAAAAAGGAGGCGAACAAAAAAGTCGAGCGCGTTTCAAACAGCGCTGCGGCGGATTTGAAATCCGCGCTGGAGCGGGAAAAGAAGTTACGGCTTTCGTTGAGGGACGCGGTGCGGTTCCACACCGCCCCGAACCGAAGCGCGTCCGCCGCCGCGGCCTTGGCGCTGTGCGGGCCGGTGGTTGCTGACGTGTGCGGCTCGCCGGAGCCCGCCGACCCGGGCCAACAACGCAGTCTTCAACGAGTGAAATCGAAACAAATAGAAGAACTCAACTCGTGGGGCGAGTTCGTTTCCAAGCACAACGCGCAGCTGGAGGAGTTGCGGAAGGTACACGCGGCGGACCTTGAAAAGAGGACCGGTTCGTTGCGGGCGACTCGGGAACAGTTACAGAAAACCTCGGTGGAGGTTGCGGAGTTGCGCGAAGCGCAAGTCGCGGCGCGCGCCAAGGCGGTTGCGACCGCGAACGAGGCGCTGCAAGACGCGGTTTCCCTTGCCGTGGCGTCTGGGGCGAAAGAGACGGATGTTGTTAAAGCCATGCGGAAACGCGGGGTCACGGTGGAGAGGCTGGAAACCGGAGAGCTGCGGGTGGTTAAATGAATCCCGTGTGATGAGTGCATGAGTGTGACGATTCTGCATGTCTAGTGACGAGTTAATAGTTTCGAGTGCATTCAGACGATGGTGCCAAATATTTGACACGGAAAGTTCTATTAATAAACCCGCATTCGTCACGACGCTCACCAAATTTACCCCTCATCACAACGTGTTCTTCGTGTCCAGTTTCTTCGTCACCCCTCGTTCCGCGAGGTCGGCTATTTTGTGCAGAAAAAGAAGCACCTCGGACGGGTCTTTCACCGAGAACTTGGCGTACGACGGCTTCGGCACCGACGACACGATTATCCCGCACCCCGAGTCGTTTCGCATTTCCATAAGCTCGTGAAACGCGTCCTCGTCCGTGTGGTCGTCGCCGAAGTACAGGGAGAGGGTATTTTGGGCATTTGTGTTTTGTGTAGACTGATTACCGTCCCCTTCTCCGTTTGTGTTTTGTCCAGACTCGCTGTCCCCTTGTCCGCGCAATTCCCCAGACTCACCGTTACCTTGTCCCCCCGCTTCACCGTCCCCCAGCCTGAGCTGGCCTAACAGATAACTCAGCGCCTTGCCTTTGTCCCACGCTACTCTGGGTTTCACTTCGAAAACCTTCCGTCCCTCGGCTTGCTTTAAACGCGTCGGGTCTTTCGCGACTATTTCCTCAACAAGCGTCTTGACCTTAGTCCAGTCCTCCCGGTTCGCGCAGTTCCGGTAATGCACGGAGACGCAGAACTTATTGTGGTCCACGGTCGCGCCTGGGATGCTTTTGATCCCATGGGTTACCTCAACGAAAACCTCGTCCATCACCGCAGGGGCCCACGGCGCGGGCTGATGCATCTCTCTTTGCTTGCTGTTTTGTTTTGTGTCACCGTTCGACCCGTTCGATTCCTCAACCTCCGTTTGCGGCCCTACGATATCCAACCCGTGCGATCCCGCGTAGTAAAGCTGTGGCAACTTGACGAAGTCAAACACCTTCTCCCGGGACCGGCCGCTGATAATCGCGGTGGGGTACAGGGACGCGACTCGGGACACCGCCAAGCGCATCTCGTCCGTCATGAATGCGAGTTCGGGCTGATTAACAATTTCGGAAATCGTCCCGTCGTAATCCAGGAAAACCGTTAGCAGTTTTCCTCGCGCCAACTCCGTGAACGCCTCGAAGTTTTCCACCGCGGAAGGGTGCTTGACCTGTTGGTCAGGGGGAATTTGGGGATGCAGGGTACGATTGATTGGGTGTTAGGTTTATTTATATCTTCTGAAGGTGGCGCCACCGTCTTCGCGAAAATAAATGCAAATGGCATCTCGCATCAGGGTTTTTTTGGGGATCATTTAGATTTTTTGACGTTCGTTGGGTCTCATGCACGGTCCAAAAAACCTACCTTCCAGTCCTCGTAATCGGTCCAGTACTTCCCAACCGGCCTGGGCCGGCCCACGTCATCGTGGGAAACCGTGGGACCCACCCGGGTTTCCTCCTCGGCGTTCATGGCAGAAGGCACGCGGTGCGTCTGGTTTGCCGGGCGATGAAAAATGAAGAAGCGGTTTTTCCGGTCCCAACGGCAAGTCGCGCCCGATGTGCAACCTCCGTCGCGGGTATCGGACACCGACGGTCGGACCACGTCCACGCCGCCCTACACCGTGACGTCCGTCGCGTACGCCGCCCGGTCCCTTCGCGCGCGCCAAGCCACACGACACCCCGATTTGTCCCCCAGGGAGTGGACAGGGAAGGGGTGGAAACAGGGCTTTTGGGCTTTTGCCAGACCGTGGAGGAGAAAGGACAATTTTTTTACGCCCACCTGTTTCGCCTTTGCCATCTTGGGGACACCCGGCCCTGCTGCCAGCAGAGGGTGATGATGACGGGGCTCTTCGGGCGCGTCGGCTCGTCGGGCGACGAAGGCTAGAGTGGCGCATTTAATCGTTTTCTTTAGACTACCGTGCATACACCTTCACCGACGTCGTTTTCGTGTTTTCGCCTTTTTTCCAACATGGTCAGTGTGGACAAAATCTTCCTTCGCGTTGCGAGATGAAGCTTTCTTATTCGCGCACGCCCTCGCCTGATCGCCCTGTGATTCGCGGTGTGCACCATTTTTTGAACCGCGGTTTGGCGAGTCAATTTACTGAAAAAATGCCTTTCCTTGCTTCAAACAACGAGTCCAAGCAGATTACACGTTCCACGCGCCGGCAGAGCCCGGCAGAACGCGACGCGCGGTCCGTCGGTCCGCGCAACGTCCGCTCGCAGGCGGTGAACCCGAAACTGGGTGTTACGTCGTGTGACAGGGGGCGCGGGTCAATTCGCGTCGAGTGCTACGGCGCGGGTTGCGGACGCGTTGAAACCGGCATTGGCTCGTTGCAAAAGCATCGCGAGGAAAACGCGACACGCGAAGTGTGGGCCGGCCTCCACGTGTGTCGAGTGCGTCGAGTAAACTTTTTGCGTAACGCCGTGGGGACACACACGAGGCAACCGCCATGCAGCAAGCGCAAGGCTCGGGTACGTCGTAAACGCAAAGCACGGGCGGTGCACCGCGCAGATTCAGCACGTGTCGGACTGTGCATCGCGAGGCGCTTTTTTCGCGAAACACAGTTTGAAGGGAGGCGAAGATTGGGGGGCACCCGGTGGCGAAATGCGCACGAGCTGCGCCACCAAACGACACGCAAACCACGCACCACTGACCCCACACTCCCCTCCCCACCGAACAATAAACCTAACAGTCGTGGCGTACGACACCTCGGCCGCGGAAGCGGCGCTGAACGGGGCGGCACAGCAAAATCAGGAATACCTGGTACGTCGTCGTTTGGGGATTTTGGCGACTAAATACCTTATTAGCGTGAAGATCTCCTTTCTGTTTTTTTTTCTCTAATCTCAAATCTCAAAAATCATAATCTGACCTTTCCACTCCCTCCAAAACCAGCGCGCGTACGCCGCGTACGGGGACCCGTACGCCGCGTACGGCGGGGCGATGATGGCGTACACGGGGACGCCATCGTTGGGAATGAACAACGGGTCGCTGCAGGTCATGAGTCAAACCCAGGGGTTGGGTTTGGTGGGCGCGGGCGGGATAGGCATGGGCATGGGGTCGGTCGTTTCGGGGCTGGTCAACGGCGCCGGCGCCGGCGCGGGAGGCGGCGGCGCGTTGTCCTCCACCAGGGTGATGCTTCCAGGAGAGATGGAAGAAGAGCCTGTGTATGTAAACGCGAAGCAGTACCACGGGATTTTGCGGCGACGAGCGGCGAGAGCCAAGGCGGAGTCGGAAAACAGGT
>Ga0115001_10001275_pt1 | contig 19412 bp, 13 predicted proteins | sample ArcticOcean_MG_C_12_FD_89869 | JGI IMG/M metagenome (GOLD analysis project Ga0115001, IMG submission 89869) | Marine microbial communities from western Arctic Ocean - ArcticOcean_MG_CB8_130 | ecosystem: Environmental > Aquatic > Marine > Oceanic | place: Arctic Ocean: Canada Basin | collected... | reverse complement strand
CGTGCTTGAGTGCTTCGTGTTTTTCTTCCAAAAGGCACCCTCGGCTGAAACGCATCTACTGCATTTACTAATCAGCTCTCGTTCCAATCAGTAACACATAAAAGATATATAGCATCAAAAACACCACAAAGAACTGCTCCGACGAGACTTTGCCGAAGACAAATCACTGCTGCGCGACTTTTTCAAAAGACTGCGTTAGTACGAAAGGCTTCCTCTTTTGAAACGCACGAGCATTTAATCAGCTCGTTCCAATTTTAAAGGACTCTGCAAAAACGGCTTTACGAGCATAAACGATCTTAAAAGCCACAATCGATCATTTTTAAAAGGATATACTTCGAGCGATTCGAGCAGCTTGTTACGGAAAAGAACACCATGACTCGATTGAAGCGAACTCTTTCTGGAACGAACGCGCAGTGGCCTTCCACGAACGGGCTCTCGAACATCCATTTACAGGACACGCAACAAAGACAACAACGAGAGAAACTTTCGATAGCGCAGCAGTGTTCAACGATCGACTGCGTGGCAGTGAAGCACCAGAAGTGTAAGGTCATCGCGACGATCGGTGGTGAGCGATCGTCTTCGGTCGAGGCTCTCGTCGCTTTTTTGATCAACGGCGTGACGGTGTGTAGGTACGATTTCTCGCATTCGACGAGTTCGCACGAACAGTTCAAGCGCGTCATGAAGAACTTGGCGGAGGCGCAGAAGGTGACGAAGATGTTATGCGCGACGTATTTATCGTTCGGGGGAGATACGTGCAGGGTCGAGGTCGCCTGCGATGAAGCGAGCGACGCGGCTGCGTCCGAAGCGGGATCTTCCTCTGGATCGATTTCGCAGTTAAGTAGTACTTACGATCGAGAGCAGTCGACGACGAAGATGAAGTTTTTGAGGGGCAGCGAAGTGAGATTAACGAACACGAAAGAGCAGAAGATGATAAACGCTCATACGATTCCGTTGGGCGATTTCTTTGAACACTTTGCCGCGCATTGTTCGATCGAGGACGAGATCTTTATAGCGCCGTTGATTGGGAGCACGAACGATAAGAGCGCGAAGTTAATCGTGAGGAATGTTGGGAGTGAAACTGTTATATGCGAATGCGAGAGAGATTTAGAATTCGACGTCGGTTTCGCCGGGAATTCGATTTCAATCAGGTTCAGGAGAGAATCGGGGACGTTATCGCCAGGCGACGAACGACTTTTGAAGGTTATATGTAGGTCCGTTCCAGTTGACTTCGTCTCCTTCGGAGGCAGCGCTTCGCCACAGCAATTATCGGACTTGAAAAGGGCGGCGCAAAAGTTTTATCCAAAAGTTTCTTTAATTGCGAGAATAGACTCAATAAAAGCCTTGAAGAACTTAAAAGACGTTTGCAAAGTCGCCGACGCAGTTTTATTGGCCCGAGGCGATTTAGGCTCAGTTGTCGCCCCAGAAAAGATGTTTCGCGTTCAGAAATTCGTGTTGAGAGTTTGCGAAGAACAAGGAACGGTTTCAGTCGTCACGCGATTAGTCGATTCGATGATTAAAGCGCCGAGACCGACGAGAGCAGAGGCGACGGATGTCGCAAACATCGTTTTAGACGGCGCCGATGCTTTGTTGTTAGGTAAAGAGACGTATTCAGGAATGTTCCCAGTAGAATGCGTGAGAACAGTTTTGGCAGTCGCAAACGCTGCGGATAAAGTATACGATTACGAGTCGCGTTATGCGAGACAAAAAAAGTTTGTCTCCTCGCGTATTTCTGCCTTAACCGATGGATTGGGCGAGAAATATGTCTCCGACTCTCAAGGTGAAACGAAAGATAAAAATGCTGAATGGATGAAGCATTTAAGTAACATCTCTCGTCGCGAACTTCATAAATGGTCTTTGGCTGAAGCTGCGGTATCGTGCGCGTATCAAACATGCGCGAGTTGCATTGTCGTCTTTTCGCATACGGGAGAAACCACGCGAATGATTTCAAAGTATCGACCGAGTTGTCCAGTCATGAGTTTAACGATTCCATCCATTCGCGGTGGGTCTTTAAGTTGGGTCATCGAAGGCGCCGAAGAAGCTCGTCAACAATTACTTATTCGAGGAGTCATCCCTGTTTTATCTGATGGTCGTGAAGCGATGATGAAAATTATCTCTGGCAACGGAGAACATGATTCGAATAACAACGACAACTCAAACATGGATGTATTTTTAGATGCGCTTAGACAAAATCCGTCCGGAGCGGCTGATGTTGAAGCCATGGCGAGACTTCGAAATTTGGGATTAATTAAACCCGGTGGTGTTGTTGTTTTTTGCCAGCTCATTGGAGGTGTTTCGACTGTGAAGATCATCGAGTATGGAGGAAGAATTGTCGAAAATATCAACGTTGGAGTAATTACGACGCCAGGATCACCAGGGCGAAAACGCACGGGATCGCTTCATGCAGCGAATTGGAGAAAAGATATTCTTCACGACGATGACGTAACACAAGTTGTGAATGAAGAACTTTTCGGTACGCGAGGAGCTTCGCCTTCACCGCTTCCAACTTCAATGCTTCCTAGTCATTCGATGCGTATGGCGCACATTGGTACTTATTCAGGCGACGATTTGAGTGGAATGGTACCTCCAGTAACTGGTCACGTGGAATACCCACCGCCAACGAATACGATGACAACGACTCCCTTATACGGCGCTTCGTTGTACGCGCACGAGAGATCAAAACTCGGCGGCGCTGGCCATACAAAAGTCACATCTTCAATTGGAAATTTGACGATGTCAAACAGTCGCGAGAGTTTAGAAGATATAAGAGGTAGTCCATCATCGAGACAAATGTCTCCCTTAGGAAGGCGAAGTTCAGTCGATAAAGAGCCATCTTCCGAGGCACGCACCTCGTTCGAGCGAGAAAGTTACGCTAGAAGGAGAATCGAATTAGAAAAAGAGAGAGACGATTTGATTAAAAAGGAAGAAGAAGATGAAGGAACGCCGTTTGGTAAAAACATAAATCCCACGGGTGGTTTACCTCCTGCTAGTAAATTTTCTCCGCAATATACCGGCCGCATGTAATTATTGATTGTGTATCTATGGATTATTTTTAGTATACAATTGTACAACTAGTACGTGATTAAAACGTACTGGTACTACTTCTTACATGTACAGTTTGTGTTTTTATAAAACGTTTTTTTTGTGCTTTAATTCACGTACGCACGCGCGCGTAATATGAGACGCTTGCATCGTCGTCACTCTCTTCGTCGTCTTCAATGGGACTTTCGTTCCCAAGTTCGATTTGGGCGCTTATGTTAAGCGCGTATTGAAAATCTCTCTCTTCCTCTTCGAGATTACTCGTGAAATCTTCGTACGTGAAACGATGGCGCAACGAAACGTGCGCGACGAAGTTCTGACAGATGTAATCTGGCGATCCCCAAGGCATCGCGGCGCAGATAGGACACACGCACGATTCTCTTTCAGTGCCGTGTCGAGAAATCACATGCCTCGTGAAAGCCTCGGTGGCCGTAAACGTGTGTTCAAAACCATCAGGACACAACGGGCAAGCGTAAACGACGTTCCTGAAGTTGCTTCGGACGTTATTCGTTACTGGCGAATACGTCGATTGTAGTTTCTGCTTCGCATCTTTTTCTTTCGCCAATTCCAACGCAACCGCAGTCGCTTCGCGATACTCCTTGTGCTTCTCGCAACTCTCAACGTGTTCTCTGTGTTCGTTCAACGTGAACGAGTTCTTGCAAGGACAACTCTCGACGATGAACGCGCATAAAGAAGCTTGACACTTCTCGTCGACCGCGAACTTCTTCGACGATAGCGCGGAAAACTTTGCCCTACAGACTGGACACGGCATCTGCGCGCGCGTCGGGAATTTCGATGCCCACTCTTTTAAACACTTTTTGCAAAACGAGTGCTCGCGACACCCAGCGAAAACTGGCCTCTCTTTCGGCTACGCGTGCGTACATATTTATTTATTTATTTATTACGAGAGAGAAAAGACAGAGAGCAGAGAAAAGTAAATTCATTTGCCCGCGCTATAAAACTAAAAAATATCGGAAACAACAACAACGACGACGACAACGAACAAAACCTTTCACGGACACGCGCTTTGCGCACGACGCTCTGACTCAATGATCGAAATCACTCTCGTCACAGAATGAATTCCGATGCGTCACAATAAACTTCTTTCGTAGCCTTTTTCTGTGTATCACTAAACACGCACATAAACAAACACAGAGAGATCGAGTTCTCTGCGGATATAAAAAGAATAGACACGATACGTACTTCACGGCACACCGCGCACTCCAAAGAGCCTGGGATGTCCTCAACGAAGCTCACTCGAGCGCAGGTCATCGCAGCAGATGCTTCGGGAGCGCTCGCTGACAACTCGTTTTCTCGTTCTTCGAACATCGATTGCGTGATGCCCATCATAAGCGTCAAAGATTTGCGCGCTTTTGAGAATTTATTTTAAGTTCTGATCTCTTTTTTCGCGCGATTGATGGAAAGATATTCTCATCGCGTCACAAAAAGTGGATTCGAGTACTAGTTTGTACGGATCGTTAGATTCTGAAGCAGTTTTTTATCGATTTGTTCGTTATTCGCGCTCGTTCGCGAGTTTATTGTTTTACTGCGATCACGTCCTACTCGTTAGCGCGATAAGGGCGTTCTTTCTACTTCTAGAGAGAGTTAAAACTGATTGGAAATTGAAACTGATTGGAAATTGACATCATGATGGAAATTGGAATTGGAATCGAAAGTCATAAAATGGCGAAAGGATAACGCGAACAAAGCTCGCTCTTTGAACCGATACTGATCGAGAACGAAACGAATGAAGGTGCCGAAAGAAGCCGAAAGAGACGAATTGCACGCGTTCGCTCGCTTGGGTGACATCGCCAGGATCTCGAATTTCATCGCCGAAAATCCAAAACGAGATATCGATGAAAAAGATGAACATCTGCGGACGGCGTTACATTTAGCGGCGTACGCGAATAAGCGAGAATGCGTGGAGAGACTGATAGGGTTAGGGGCGAACGTGCACTGCGCCGCGCGCGATGGCGTGCAAGCGATACATTTCGCTGCACAGAAAGGTTTAGTAGCGGTCGTGAAGTCGTTAGTGAGACATGGCGCGAATCCGAGGGCGAAGACGTCGAAGAACGAGAACTGTATGCATTTCGCGGCGAAAAGTGGGAGTCTGGAGCTAGTCGAGTATATGAAGAAGAAGAACGTGAGTTGTTTGTTGAAGAGTGCGAAAGGGAAGTACGCGAGCGATATGTGCGCGAACGACGACGACGGCGAGATTAGGAAGATTATAGACGCGTTGACGAAGACGCAGGAGGAGGAAGAGGAGAAGAAGAAGAAGAAGAAGAAGAGGAATCATGAAAGGGAAGGTAACGATGATGATGATAAAAATGTAGCCGAGGATGATGCAGTGGTTTTACCAGAGGCCGTTGGACCGATGTTGCCGCCGCATCTTCAGCAGAAGAAAATAGACGAAGAAGAAGATGAAAAAGAAGAAGAAGAAGAAGCATTAAAAAGTGACCTTAATAATAAGAAGAAGCAGAAGATAGAAAAGGCGCCGATTATGGGTTTAAGCTTTGGAGACGATGATGAATAATAAATATTAGTAAATATAGAAACGAGAGAGCAATTTTCATGAAAACCTATAAAGATTACGCACTAACTGTTTGAGGAAAGTAACCGTGCTGATGCTTTAATTCTTTACATCAAAACAGAGAGTCAGATCAGTTCAATAGCGAGATCCTCCTCGACCGCCACCTCTTCCGCCGCCTCTTCCGCCGCCTCTTCCGCTGCCTCTTCCACCCCCACCTCCGCTTTGCTTAGTTTTCTTCATTCCTTTCTTCTCATCACCAAATGCGTACTTTTTTCTGCCCATGATTGCACTCAAATCATCGTCGCCGACGTCGTCGTTGCGAACTCTCTTAAAGCCGCCTCCTTTCTTCGCGTCTGCATCTCGCATTTGACTCGCCGCGATGCGCTGCGCTTCATTCACGCGTTCTAACATCACCAAACATTGCTCTTCTTCGATTGGATACTTTTCTAATCTCTTTTCAATCAAGCGTTCTATTTTCTGGTATAATTCAACGTCATATTGTGTTACTAAAGTGACGGCTAAACCGGATCTTCCAGCTCTCGCCGTTCTCCCGACTCTGTGTACGTAATCTTTGCTATTCATTGGCACATCAAAGTTTATGACGACATCCACTGATGGAATATCTAAACCTCTCGAGGCGACATCGGTGGCGACTAATATATTCCTTTCCCCGCCCTTGAACTTATTCAAAGCGGCTTGTCGTTTCGGCTGCGACATTTGACCGTGGATTGGAATTGCAGAAAATCCTAAATTTCTCGCGACTAACGCCAACTTTCTCGTCTGTTCGCACGTCCTCGTAAACATCATAATCGTACTCGCGGAAAGCTCGTTCAGCAAATAGCACGCATAGCACTCCTTATGTTTCGCTGGCACGAACAAATAATTTTGCTTCAACGACTTTACGGTAGAATACTTACTAGCGACTTCGACTTTTACCGGGTCTCTCAAACACGCTCGTTGTAACTTATTCACTTTCGAAGTCATCGTCGCCGAGAACAATTGCGTCCTACGCTCCTTCGGAATAACCTTCAAAATCGTATCAATCTCTTCCTCGAAATCTAAATTCAACAATCTATCCGCTTCGTCGAGCACTAAGACCTTCAATTGCCTCAACGAGAACCCTTTCGTGTTCTGTAAATGATCGACGACTCGACCTGGCGTACCGACTAACACGTGCGGCCTCTTCCCGATCTGCAACGCCTGCGAAGTCATGTCCATGCCACCAACTAACACCGCTGACTTACACCCTATATCGCTCCCTAACATCTCAAACTGTTCCGAGATTTGTATCGCCAGCTCCCTCGTCGGCGATAGCACTAACGTATGGAACGCCTGCGGTTTCGATAGTAAATCTTGCAAAACTGGTAGCGCGAATGCGCCCGTTTTCCCTGACCCAGTTTGCGCTAACCCAATCACGTCGCGTTGATTCAACGCGTGCGGGATCGATTGGATCTGTATCGGTGACGGTTCCAGCCATTTCATGCGCTCGCACGCTTTCACTAATTCCTCGCATAGTCCAAGCGATTGGAAAGTATCCTTCGTAATCTTCTTCCGTTTTTCCTCGTCATCAAAATCAACATCATCATCTATTTCCGCGATTTCGTACTCCTTCAAGTCGTTCTTTGAACCCAAGTTCTTCTTGTTAACAGTAACCACGGCTTCCTCTTCGTCGTCGTCGTCGTCTTTTTTTCTCGTCGTTCGAAGATTGATTGCCTCGTTCGATTCCGTGTCGCTCATTATTAATCGCCGTCGGTGTTGTATTTTATTTTATTTTATGGCGGCTTTGAAGTTGAACAGGCGAAAGACTTCGATTTACTGCTCTACTATATATATTTCAATACGCGTTACTAGTACGTTTCTCTGATACGCTGTATGGATGGATATGATTTAGATTCGTTAGATTCCTCTATGGCTCGTCTTCTTCGACTTCTACGACGCGTCTTTTCGCATCGATCGAAGAAGAAGAGGAGGTGTCTTGAAGGAACAACTTACCGAACAACGCGGTCGAAGTGGACTTTTTGAGGTAGAATAAACCGAGTCCGCTACCATGTTCTCGCGCTTTTGCGATGAGTTCGTGCTTATTCATGAGCACGTTTTCCACGCGAGCTTTGATGTTTGAAGTTAGAAGGTAAGGTTCGGATTCGATCACGTTCCGAAGCGCGAAATTAGTAGTAGTGGCGATAGGAGCGATAGTACCGTCGTCATCTGAAAGAAAGAACTCTCGTTCGAGCACGCGTAAACCCTCTTTAACGTCATTAATCTCCTCTCGATCGAGCAATAAAATCCCAGGATTACTCGCAAACACGTCGTCTAACGCGCAGTTATCAGGAAGCGCCTCTCGCCACGCAATCGCCGTTCGCGCAATCTCCTTAAAACTCCTCCGCAGAACCTCCGGGTTCTTCCAAACCATCGCACATTCGTCGATCCTAGGAAACAAGATCTTCAACGTATCGAGTCTATTACCTAACTCCTTCATCGCCGTCGTCGAGGCGTCCGCTAAATCAGGTCCTAACTTTACCAATATCTCAATATCTGCATTCGCGCACCCTCTCAATTTCCAAAACTTTCGCAAAGATACCGTCTCCGCCGCGAGCGAACAACGCTCGAACATGAACTCGTTCCTCTGCACGAGTGCATCGAAATTCGCCCCTCGTCGACTATCTCGATCGTGCGCTGCCTTGTGAGAGTCGTCTTCGGCCTCTGATGCGGACGATGCCGAGCGCGTTGAGCATTTCTTCCGCCTCGTGTTTGTGAAGAAAATCGTGTTCAACACGCAGTTCTTTCTTATTCTTCTCCTTTGTCTTCTTCGGTCGTCGCATTCGCATGGCGCGATCGATCGCTGCCAGGTTGCTTCGCTCATTTTTTCTCACCACGTCGTACTACTCGATGATCGTTTATTGTTACACAGCGTAATATCATTTTAATTACTGTTAGGCATTATTATCATTATAGGTATTATTAGGTATATATTAGATATTATTTTTCCGCATCATCAGTAACAACTTCTATGTTTATGAGTGATTAAGCACAATAAAATCAGCGAATTAGTTCATCAACCATCGAAGTTCGTGATTTCTTCACCACGTCGTACTACTCGATGATCGTTTAATGTTACACAGCGTAATATCATTTTAATTACTATTAGGTATTATTATTATTATGTAGATATTTTCCCGCATATAAGGGATTATTAGTTGTTAGTAAAAGCCGCACAATAAACTCTGCAAATAAGTTCATCGACATCAAATATATACATACACATGATCACGATCAAGCGCGCCGCTAAGCTCAGTAAACGAAGCTCGATCGCACGATCTTGCGCGTGCTACTCTGCATCTCGAGCGCAGTCGGTATCACCGACTACGACTCTCTCAGCCGTCTTAGCAGAAGAATTGGATACTTTTTCGTCGATGAAACAAATCGTAAACGCGCGAGCTCGAGCGAGCTCGGGGAAATCAGAATCGCGAGAAGCGTCTAACAAAGATTACTTCGTCTATACGTTCCCATCGATCGTCTGCGCATGCTTAGGGTATTGGCAGCTCAATCGAAGGGAGGAGAAGATACTTAAGATCAAAAATCGAACGGAACAGTTATTGAAAGAACCTTTGCTCGACGTCTCGGAAATCTTGGAAGATACGGAAGAGTTCAGGCGCGTCGTAGTGAAAGGCGAAATAGATAGAACGAGCTTGACAGTTTTTGTTGGACCGAAGGTCAGGACGAGCCCGGTGAGTAATAACGAGAAGATTGTAGGGAGCGATGTCGTGAGCGCGATCGTGAGCGAGAGCGAGAGCGGATGGTCGATGAAGAGTTTGCGCGGACGCGAGACGAACGGGAGGAAGAAGAAGGCAATCGTGAATAGGGGTTTCGCTAGGAAAGGATGGGAAGAGGCAAAAGGTGGGGTTTGTTTGAAGACTGTTGGCGTAGTGAGGAAAGGTGATCAAAGTGGGTTTTTTACGCCCTCGAACGTGCCCGAGAAAGGAGTATGGCACTTCGTTGATATAGACGCAATCGCGGAATATTTAGGTATGAAGGAGAAAAATGTAGAAAACGAGCAGGTTTTCGTGCCGTACGTGCAACTCATTAGACCTACTGAATCTTCTCCTTCTTCCTATGATTACAATGATAATAATGAGAACGGGCAACCGACTCCTGTAGCTGAAGAGGATCTGATGAAATTTGCAGTGCTTCCAGATCAGCACTTAGGCTACTCGGCGACGTGGTTTTCGCTCTCAGCGGTGACTCTTGGGTTGGGCGCGTACGCATTGAAACAAAAACGAATGCCGAAAAATGTGTTGTAAGAGAATTAAATTGTATACCAGTAGTATAGTACCAGGTACTATGGCACATAAACTATGAATTTCTTTTGAGCGAACCGAACGTCTCTACTTTTATTTTATCGAGCATGCTTACTTTTGGTCTTTTCCATACTTCTTTTGGTGGACCGCCGCCGCACGCGTTTGGCGTATCGTTTTTAAAATCTGAACAAATCGCGCGACAAATCTCTCCAAATTCGCCGTGAACGTTAATTTGGTCGATCGAACTATATCGAAAGTGCGAAGAGTTAATTTCCCAGCGTTTTTCATCCATGAACTCGTTCAACGTTGCGCCTAATTCAACGTCCTTGTTATTATTTATATCGCCTTCTGTGTTATTATTATTTTCACCTGCAGCGTTCTCCTTCGTTATTAAGTCGTCATCGTTTAACGTTATGCGCGAAGCGAATGGATCTTCTAATCTATACCGCACTGTGAATAATCCATCCATTGCCAAAGAGCTTAAACATGAAAGTAAGCACGCGTATGCAATTACCCAAATCTTCGTCGACAGCGAAGGCCCTGCCGAAACGTTATTGTTATCCGAAGAATTGTCTTGTAACATTTCAGAAATAAGAAGAGCGTAATACGGACCCCAGAAAATAGGGTGCACGAAAATGTACACTCGAGCGAACGCCCTCGTCGCAATTGGCGTTCGATGAATCTTAATCAACCTCAAGTTCTCCCACGCAGTCATGCAATGATACACGTATTGCCTTAATCTCGACGCTTCGTTCCCTGGAAACCCGACGTATTTGAGTTCCTCCGTACACATCGAAAGCTTATTAAAATTCGCTAAGACGTCATCGCACAAACGCATGTGTACTTTCATCGCGCGCATCTTCTGCTCCTTACCTTTCTTCGTCGTCAAATGCATTAATCTATGCGCCGATTGCATACACAACACGTCCCTACACGAACTCACTAAATCGATTATGACCTCTCTCACTTTCTCGACGTGCTTCTCGGGCACTAACATCCGCCCTCTTTCGCGTAAATGTCCATTACTATTACTATCGTTACCGTTATTACTACTCCCATCATCGCCTCGGACACCGTGAACTCCTCCTCCTCCTCCTCCTCCTCCTTCTCCTCCTTCTCCTGCTCCTCCTCTCTCTCTTAATTCGCTCGTCTCCAAGTGCGCGGGCGCGTACCAATCCCAATCCCTGTGCCCGTAGAAATAATTCACTAAAGAGCCCTTAAACTGTGCCACGAACTCCAGCGCTCTTTCGCGTCTCCTATACGCGGACTCTAAACTCGACGTCAACGGGAATACGATCACGAACGATATCACGGTCCATGACACGTTCGCTGCTAATCTGTGTTCGTTGATTTCGTACAAAGCGAATAAGAGTACGGATAAGGTCGACACGACGCAAAGCGTGAAGGCCTCGAAGGACAGTAGGTGTTCTAACGTGATTTTTATGGCCGCGATGGATTGCAAGAACGCGGTCGATTTTGGTCCTTCCAGGTCTAAAGGCGTCTTTCTTTGGTACCTCGAGAACTGCGAGTGATGTTGTCGTTCTCGCTGCGATCGTTTCATTTTTTCGTCGTCGTTTGTTCAGTGCATTAATTGTTTATTTGTGTATAGTTTTGGATGAATACGGATTGGAGCAAAGTCTCAGATTTAGTCAAAAACTCAAAAAAGGTGTCGTTCTCAAAACGCCTGTCATGAAAGTTTACGAAACATCATCGCAGAGATAAAACGGAAAATAGAGTGCTGCTGCAGTCGTTCTCGCGCAGATCGTTTCATTTTTTCGGTCGTCGTTTGTTTAGTATGGATTAATTGTTTATTTTTGTGTAGTTTTGGCTGATCAGGGATTCAAAACGTCTATTATATAAAAAGTTTACGAGACGTGGAGAGATCTCGCTTCTCGAAGGGAACAGAGTCGAGAGAACGCTCGAGTGATGTTGTCGCGCCTGTTTCGTTCGTTTCGTTTCGTTTCGTTCGTTCGTTCGTTTATTTGACACAACGTCGCGTTGGTTCCATTCTAAAGCGGCCTATTAAAAGTTTACGAAACGGTAAGGAGAGAGATCTCTGAGAAAACGGAACCGCGTTGACCGTGATGGCGCCGCAAGAAGCGAGACGTACGTACGTTCTTCGAAATCGCTCTCTCTCTCTCTCGCGCGCGCGCGACCACGCAGATTCCGCTAATAACGCACAAACATACCATCGTAGTCCAACGCATAGTCGCTTTCTAAAGAAGCGTTATCCTAAAACACTACTAATTTATTGATCTAGCTTAATTAATAAGTTCACATCCATAGCCTTTGAAGCGATTACTTCCGTACAAAGGTTTACCGGAATATCCAACCGATCCCACGCGCTCGAACAAACCAAGGGCAGGGCTCGAGCGACCGGCCTCGGGTCCCTAAACGATCGATGATCGTTCCTATCAGCTCTCGCTCCGATCTCTCGCATCACAGATCTGCACCATCTTCTCCAAACATGTCAAAACGTGTTTTCCCCACAAAAATTACGGCTACTGCTTTTCATAGAAACGCCTCGGATCAATATTACGCCTTAAAACGGTGTGCTAGTATACATACAAGGGAAACGAATAAACGCGCAGAAAACGAAAAAGGAAACTAATAAGAGCGCTCGTGTTTAAGAGCGAGGCCATCGGTTGTTCTTTGAAGACCGATTATTCACGGCGTTATTACGGCTGCTCCATAAAAACTGCGCTCGTTCAATACATCTGCTCGTGTGCAGACGGAAACAAAAAGTAAACGCTTCTTAAGCGAGCGTGTGTTTATACAGAAAGAGTGAGTGTAATGGCCTCTGCGGGCAGTGGTGGTTGCGTGCACTATAAGTTCAAGTCGCAGAACTCGTACGATACGATCCCGTTCGCCGGTGTCTACGTCTCGGTCGGGCAATTGAAGCAATTAATAGCGGAACGAAAAGGGCTCGATAAGGAGTCCACGGCGGAGCTCCTGTTAATAAACGCACAGAACGATGAGGAGTATAACGACGACCAAGGATTGATATGGAAGAATTCGTCGGTGATCGTGAGAAGGGTACCGAAGGTTATCGCGAAAGCGATCGATGCCGAACTTGGGGGGGGCGAGGAGAAGAAGAGGATTTACGTGAAGCCGCCGGACGCGGCGGCGTTGAATGCGGCGCAGCAGCAACAGCAGAGGAATAGGAGGAATATGTTGATCGCGAAACGAGAGAAGAGAGAGCAGCAGAGGCAGTTAAGACGAGGGGGTGGGAACGATAGCGACGATAATAACGCGGCTGACGATATCGACGCTCTGGGAGAAGAAGGACGGGATGATGTAGAAGTGAAGGAGATGATTCAGAAAGAAACGGAGAATTGGGAGAGCGAACGTAGAGATGCGAATAATGCGAGGATTGTCTCAAAAGCGCATGGGAATCCAAGGCAAGGAATAGCGCAGAGAGGGAACGTTCATCAGGTTTCGCACGGAGTCTCGATCGCGCAAGAAATGCACGCGAATAAGATTTTAAACTCGAGTTACGTGAGGGCGGATGGACCGCCTGGACCGGGGTACGTCTGTAAGAGGTGTAACGTTCCAGGTCATTGGATCACGGATTGTCCGCAAGGGAAAGATTCGAATCTTGAGGTTGTGAGAATGAAAACTGCGTACGGGATCCCGCAAAATAGGTTGGAAGGGACTGATACTGGCGTTTTAGTTGGACCGACTGGTGAATCGGTCGAAATGAAAGCTGATGAAACAGAGTTTGATCGAATGATGGGATTTTTGACTGGTGAGGAAGATGAGGAGAAAGATGAGACACTTTTGTTAGCAAACGAAGAAGCGAACGATAATGATAATAATAATAATGATAATGACCAAATGATGATCCCGGGACCGATGCCGCCACAAATGGGAGGACCGCCGCCGTTGCCGAAAATGCCTCCACCTGCAAGCGCAGAAACGAGAGAAGAGAGAGATAAAAAGTACGCAGAAGAGAAAGCCGCAGCGAAAGAACGATTCGTAAACATGTCGCCAGAAGAGGTTATGAATATGGATCCAGATGAAATGCAGAAATTGATGGATTTCATATCGGACGATAATGATCCGAACCTTCAAGGTGGTGATCATCACGGAGCACCAATTGAACTAACGCCAGAACAAGAACAAGAAGCTGATGATCTGCTTAAAAACGGAGATTTCAGTACAGTGGAAGCTATGTTGCGAACGTTTGGAATTCCTCAAGATAAAATTGAAAAGATGATGACGGCTAAAGTTTCTTATAATAACAATCCATTCGGACCAAACACGTTTTTCAATCCAAACGCAGGCGGACATCAGCAGCAACACTTTAGTGGACCTAAACCTTGCTTTGCGTACCCAAAAGGGGAGTGCTTCAGAGGCGATCGATGTAGATACTATCACGATCCTTCAATTACGCCGCCAGAATTACCGCCAAACATGGGAGGAGGATTTGGCGGGCAACAACAGCAACAATTCAATGGACCACCAGAAGCATGTTTTGCGTACGCAAAAGGAGAATGTTTCAGAGGCGACCGATGCAGGTACTATCACGATCCTTCAATTCCACCTCCAGATCCATCGAAACAAATAGGTGCCGGTGGACCATGTTGGGCGTTTACGCAAGGCAGATGTTTTCGTGGTGAATCGTGTAGATTCTCGCACGATCCGAGTGTTTTACCGACAGATCCAGAAAACATTCCATTTCCAAACGCTGGCTTGCAACAAGAACCACCTTCGATGATGATGAATAATAGTATGCAACAACATTATCATCATCATCATCAACAACAAGATCAACAACAACAACAATATCAACAAGGTCCACCGCCACAGCAAGTTTACGGGCGAGGTTTAAAACGTGAACGCGACGGATCGAGAGATAGATTTGCTTCATCGGGTGAACAACAGCAAGAACAACACCAAGAACGAGAACGAGAGGGACGTCCGAGTTCTCGCGGTTACGAAAATCAACACGCACCACCACCAAGAGGTGATTCGCGCGACCGAAATGAGCAGCACGCTCAACCAGCTCCGTTTCGATTTGGAGCTCCTCCAGGACCACCGCCGCAAAGACGAGGTCGTTCTCCGCCGCCGCCGCAAAGACGAGCGCCCCCTCCTCCTGCCGGTAGCAAGCGAACGAGAGACGATAGTCGAGAACCGAGAGACGAACGCGAACAAAGACCTCCAGACGCTAAAAGATCTCGACGAGGAGAAGAAAGTCGCGGCGGCGGCGCGAGAGAGCGAGAGCGAGGCCGAGACTACGACGACGACGGAGCAGGAGGATTCGTCGAAGGCTCTCGAGACAATCGAGGAAGACGCGCTCCTCGCGATTCAAACAGGTCCTCCAGAAACGACCCTTCTCGTAATAAATCGAGTTCTCGCAAAGGAGGTAACATTCGCAACAGGATCTCGAGATGACGGTATTAATTAGAAGCTATCGCGCTATCGAGCGCTAAACATTTGAAATCGAGATCATCAAACCCCTCTCAAACTCCTCTTTTCGGAACTTTTATCAAAAACTTTTCATATACTGAACACGACATCATCGCTGTACTGTTTATATCTAAAAATTAAATGGGTGCTTGCACGTCGAAACCGATCGACGCGGGAACCAAAACGAAGACGAAGAAGAAGAAACGAAAACTACCGATCAAAGATTCCTGCGATTTACGAAACGAGCTGTTTTTGAAGCCACGCGCCGCGCATGGATTAGACCAATCGCTCGTCTCCGCAAAAGATATTTCAGATATTTTGAGATATTTCAGGAATTGCGTGAGACTTAGGAAACTGGCCCCGTTTTGGGCCTCGGATGATGATCGCGATGGAAAGAAAACGAGCGAAGAAGAAGGAGAAGAAGAGGAGAGAGAGTGTTGCCAAATTTGTTTGTCCCGTTTCGAGAGCTTGAACGAGACGACGTGCTGCAAGTTCTCGATTTGCACGGAGTGCCATTTCAGGCAGTCAGTGTCACATTTCACGAATAGGCGAGAACGCGAGAGTAGCAAACGAGGGAAGGGACGGGAGCGCTGCTCGAATTGCCCTTGTTGTAGAAAGGTTGGGTATGAGGTTAAATATTACGGCGTCAAGAGCGCGGAAGAACGCGAGAGAGCGAGTATGGAGAGAGATCGGTGTTCGAGCGCGATGAAGAAGGCTATTGAGAGCGAGAAAATGCGAGAGCGAGAGAGACAATCGAGGAAAGAGAGCGTAGTCGATATGGACGATATTTCTGTACCGAAAGGGTGGGAGGAGGAATATAGAATGGCTGCGTTGGCCGAGCGAGGGAGCGGGAGTCCAAGCGCGCGCGCGGACGCTAATGCGTACGAGGCACAGAGTAATTTTAGAAACAGTACTATGTCTAGTGGGTTTCGAAGCACTGTTCTTAGCGACATCTTAAACGCGTTATCGCAAAATGTTGAGAATAGTAATAGGAGTAGTAGTAGGCAATCTTTCGATCGAGGGAGGCGCAGGCGTAGCGAGGAGTTCAGAAGGAATTCTTTAGAATATGAAAGAACGCATGCGTTACCGACTCCTAACGAACCCAATCAAACCGTCGAAGATTTCAGAAACATGGTTCTTGAAGAGTTATATTTATCGGAAGCGATTTATCGATCTATGCTGGACTTGAACGATAACGATGGGACGACAAATAATAGCGTGACCGAAGACGAAGTATCTTCGGTTGATATCAACGTCGATGAAGACGAAGAACCAGAATGAAAATGAAAACTAGCATTTATATATCTTTAGCTATTACTTATAAGCCCATGGCTCTATACCCTTTCGAAATCTCTGATCTCAAAATCTCTAATCTTTTTCCTTCGTATATTTTCACTACTGCGCTCGCTTGATTTTTTAGTTCGTTCACTCTCTCTCTCTCTATTTTCAATTCTTTGATTTCGATTATGTTTGAGTACGTATTTCCTCCTCGAACAGTCCTCTCCATGTCGTTAAATTGAAGTTTCTGAGACGCTTTTAATTTCATCTCTTTCTGCTTTATTAAGTTATCTAATTCGTATCTCTTTGCTTTCAATCGCTCTTTACAAAGCATCGCCCGCTGCTCGACGTTTAAAGGTGGGTCGTCATAACTTCTCGTAATAATCGAAAGCCTTCTGCATAAAGGGCACGCCACTTTCCCATTACTCTCTGTATTGCTAATTTTCACGACTAATTGATCGGCGCAACCAGAACAAATGCACTTATGCCCACATTCAAAAGTCACCGATGGCTTTTTATCTTGACACGCGCAACATAAGTTATCGAAATTATCCAAGACCGATGTCGAATCCTCCTCTTCGTCTTCGTCCGAGTCGTCCAAGTCGCTCAAAAATCCTGAAGCGCGCACGATCATTTCTAAACTCTTCCTATCTTTTACTTTATAAAAAAACTCTTCTTCTTCTTCGTCGTCGTCGTCATCGTCGCCTTTTTTCTTTGACCGGTCGCTCTTCTTCGTTGCATAATAATGACACACGAATTTGTTTGTCCCGTAGGAATAAAAATTCACTGCTCGTTGACCAAATCGAATACTATTTTTATTCGTAGTAGTAGTAGTAGTAGTAGTAGTAGTAGTAGTAGTAGTAGTTATATCGTTCTTCCTCTTAGCGAACGAGATTATTCGCATCGTTGCGTTGAAATAAACCTCTTCCAAGTTCGCGTCTCGAGCGATTTCTCGCAATTCGTTCAGAGTTAATCCGTTCCTCTTCATCGCGAATATATATTCTTTTTTCTGTAACTGTATCAATTGGATATCAATGCATTAAATCGATAAAAGGAAGATGTATAAGACGATGATGATGATATTTAGCGCGTATGAGAGAAACAATAAGAGGGAGTGAGAGGGGTTGTTTTGTATCGCGTTTATTAGGTGCGATTTGTTTTTATTGTGCGCGCGCGCGTGTGTTGTGTGTCGCGGTTTTGAGAAATATTCTGACTCATTATTATTTCCAGCCTGCCAGCAGCAGCAATTCTTCTTTTTTGCTACGTTCATACAAGCATATCCGAACAGATTAGCGTACACTGTACATACGTGTATTCTTTATTTATGTTTTCCTATCGAACGAGGAAGAGCGCGGATTTGATCGCTCGTCTCGTCGCCCTTGCTGCCGCTTGAGGAGCGGAAATAGTCGTCGTCGTCGTCGTCGTCGTCGTCTTTTTCTTCTTATTAGACTTTTCAACGACTACAGATGCAGTAGCTTTCTTTTGCCTTTTGTTCGCCGGAAGTTTGTTCAAAGTCGACGCTGACGACGACGACGTTTTCTTTTGAATCGTTGGTACGAACGCGGTTGTTCTGCCGCCGACTTCGAGGAAATGTATCTTTTGACCATTTTTCATTCGCGCGTTCGAGTCCTTTCCCCACCTATGATGGAATAACCAATCGTCTGGAAACCTATTCGCATCGGCGTCGCTATCGACCGCTTTTTTTGTCACGTCGAACATCGCGTTACGCAATTTTCCTAACTCGACATCGTTCAACTCCGACGCTTTCATTTCTGGATGTATTCCGCTTTGATATAATATCTCGTCCGCCATCCAATTCCCGATACCGGCGCATACGCTTTGATCTAACAACGCGCTCTTAATAGCCTTGTTCCTCTTCTTGAACGCTTTAACGAACGTCTCAATCGTGACTACGTCTAAATACGGGTCAAACCCGAGCTTCATCACTGGCATCGACAACGACGGATGCTGGTCCCTTAACTGTACTCTCCCGAACCTTCTCGGATCCGTATACGCCACCTTCTTCCCGTTCTCGAACTCGAGCACGAACTTATAGAACTTCGGTGGCCAATTCTCTTCATCTACTTTAAACTCGACGAACTTCAAAGCTCGTTCGCCTAAAACGGACAACGCACCGGTCATCCCGAAATGTACTAAAACAAACCTCTCGTCCTCGAACGATAACCACATCTGTTTCCCCCTTCTTTCGACTTTCGAGAGCTTCCTGTTCAAGCAGTACTCCACGAACGACTCTTCGGAACATGATTTGAATAACTTATCGTCCTTTTCTTTACTGAAGTGCGATGGCAAGATCACTCGCACGCATCGTTGGTTCTCACACGTGCGTTCCAGTAATCTCCTGGCATGTTCGACCTCGGGCAACTCTGGCATGTAATTGATGTAATCTAACGTGTGACGTGATTATGACGTGTGACGTGATTGATTGGCTAAAAATGTTTACGATTTTATGACTAAATATTCGTACGCTCGTGCGGAAGCCAAGAGATCTTACTCACTCTCTCTGCTACTCTGATCGTTCGTAATCGCGTTCGTAATCGTGTTTACGAATGGCGACATTGAGACATTTTCATATCGTAAATGTTTTAGATATTAATTATTTACTTTCCCCATTGCATTTCGATATCGAATTGAAAATAGGAAGCGTTTTTATATATCTTTTAATTACTTTGTTTACTTTAAACTTGCTGAGGCAATTATCGAGCACAGGAACACGCTCTGCAAGAGAGAGATAGTTCTTCGCAGTCGATCTTGACAGTAAACGGAAACGCGAATATCTGATAAGATGATTCCGATTGGAACCGGTTCTGGTTCGTTATCTTCGTCTTCCAATGGTTTCGTTT
>Ga0115001_10001258_pt1 | contig 19580 bp, 17 predicted proteins | sample ArcticOcean_MG_C_12_FD_89869 | JGI IMG/M metagenome (GOLD analysis project Ga0115001, IMG submission 89869) | Marine microbial communities from western Arctic Ocean - ArcticOcean_MG_CB8_130 | ecosystem: Environmental > Aquatic > Marine > Oceanic | place: Arctic Ocean: Canada Basin | collected... | reverse complement strand
TTGATTACTAATTAATTTTTTTAATGGAAAAAATGAGAGAGCAAATATTAAAATAAAAGACAAACGACTTTGTAATTTTCCATATTTTGGTAAAAAATTTAACAACTTATTATTAAAAAAATTAATTAACTTAATATCTTTATTTTCTAGATCTTCTTGAAATTTATTAAATTCACCAAAAAAATTTATTATCGAGCATTCATATCCCTTTCCATAATTTTGTAATGCTTTAGCTGAGTTTACAACTGCTTTCGGTGTTGCAATGGGGACTAAAAATGGCGACCAATAAAATATTTTAGTTTTTGGTTTCAATTTTTTTTATATTATTTTTTTATTATCAGATTTTATATATTTTGTGTTTTTTATACCACTTATAACTATTTATAATTCCTGTTTTATAATTAGTGAATTTATTAAAAGATATAAGCTTTTTAATAATATTGTTACTTCCATGTGTATTTTTAACATCAAGTCTGTTTCTCGAAATCTTATTTATTTTTACCGCACCATATCTTTCTTGAAAAAAATCCACTATTTTTGTAATCTTTATTGGCTTATTTGAGCATATGTTAAATACAGAGTTTTGAGATTTAATTTTTTTTGTAAAAATTAATTTTTTAGTGATTTCAATCACATCATTAATATATGTAAAGTCTCGTTTATGATTACCTAAGTTATTAAGATAAAAGTTATTTTGTCGAGAAAAAGATTTAAATAGTTTGAATAAAAACATGTCAGGTCTGCCCCATTCTCCATAGACAGTAAAAAACCTTAATCCAACTAAGGTTAGATTATAATATCTTGAATAAAATTTTGCAATGACTTCATTTAACTTTTTACTTGATGCATAAATATTTATGGGCAAAAGCTTATCTTTTTCTCTAGATGGTAAGTTATCTGAGTCACCATAAACAGAACTGGAAGAAGCATATAGTATTTTTTTTGGTGGATGATCTAAAATAGAGTCAAGTACGTTAATAAACCCAAAGATATTAGTATTAATATATTTTCTTGGCTGTAAAGCCGAAAACCTAACTCCTGCTTGCGCTGCGAGATGTATAACGTAGTCAAACTTTTTTTCTTTAAGTTTTTTTTTTAATAAATTTCTATTGCAAATATTTATTTTAAAAAAAGTAAATTTTTTAAATTTATTTAGTTCTTTTATTCTGAGATTTTTAATTTTTTTTGAATAATAATCGTCATAATTATCTAAGCCATAAACTTTTATCTTATCATTTTCTTTTAACAAATTATTTGCAAGGCTAAATCCTATAAAACCTGCAACACCTGTAATCAATATGTTCATTTTATTTTATTTTCAATCATCATTGAAATAATGTGGTTAACAGAGATTTTGGGGACATATTTTATTTTTTTTTTTAATTTTTGAATATTTGCAGCAATTCTTACTGGTTCAAGGATTCTTTTTAAGGAGTTAGATTTTTCTAAATAGTCTTTTTTTTTAAGCTTATAATGATTAAATACTTTTGTCAGAAGATGATCAAGCTTAGTGGTTTTACCAGTTGCAATTATGTAATCATCTGGTTTTGTTTTGCTAATAATCTTATAAATAATTTTAACATACTCAGGGGCCCAGCCCCAATCTCTATAAACATTCGTATTGCCCAAGGTAAGTTTTTTAATTTTTTTATTAGAAATATTATCTACACCATTAATTATTTTTTTAATAACATATGTTTTTGGTCTTAAATGAGATTCATGGTTAAATAATATTCCATTGTAAATTTTTAATTTAAATTGCACTCTATAAGATCTGCAAATTTCTAAACTAATAGATTTAGCTAATGCATAATAGCTTAAAGGGTTAAGCGGAGAATCTTCATTATTTTTACCCACATTGTCACCAAAAATTTCGCCTGAACTAGCATTAAAAATTTTAATATCTTTAAGATTATTTACTCTTATAAATTCAAGTACTTCTATTAAAATTAAATTGTTACTAAGTATCGTTTCATGTTTGTAGGTCTCTGATTTCTTTACAGACGATATACCTGATAAAAGATAGATTATTGAGCATTGAGTCTTTCTTACCAAAAGTTCAATATCTAGTTTATCAATATTAGCACAATGAAATAACTTGACCTTTTCAAGAATATTTAATTTATCAAGGTTTATGGGAGAGAAAATTTTTGATGTAATAACACCAAAAACTTTAAAATTTTTATTTAAATATTCTTTTGCTAATAAAGATCCGTCCTGGCCTGTAATACCAAATATTAAAATAGTTTTTTTACTGATTTTTAAATTTTTAATGTTTGTTGGCATATTTAAAATTAAATTTTTTTTATTTTTAATATATAAAGATGAATAAAAATAGTAATTTTTTTATAATTAATCATATAGGTGAAATTTAGAAGAATACAATTTTAAATTAAGCAGTTATAGATTTATAATAATTTTATGTATTACTAGACTAAACAATCTAAAATTTGATACTTTGAGTGAAAGACTATCTAAATATTTTCAAGGATAAATCATCATAATGATTTACATAACTGTCTTTTCTTGTATTTATAATTATGGTCCTTTACATGCTAGAACATAATTAGAATTAATTGGGAAAATATGCCTGTTCATAAAAAAAAATTGTTAGTTTTTATTCCCTCTATTGAGGATGGAGGGGTAGAGAAAAATTTATTTATTATTCTTAATTACCTGGCGATAAAGATAAAAAATGTTCATTTAGTAACATTTGACAATTCAAAGAAAAGTTACTTTAATAATAAAATAAAAATAATTAATCCAATTTTTAATTTTCAATTTTTAAAGGGGAGATACCCAAAATATATTCTATGTTTATTACTTCTAATCAAAATTTTAATTTTTGATAGGAATTATTTAGTTTTATCTTTTCAAGCAAATATATATGTTTTAATAATATCAAAGCTTTTCAACCTAAAAGTGATCTCTAGATCTAATTCTTCTTCAGCTGGATGGAGTCAAAACCCAATTAAACATTTCATTTTTTCATTTTTTTTTAAAAAGGCTGACAAAATTATAGTTAATAGCGTTGATTTTAAAAGTGAAATGGATAAAAAATACCTTATTAAAAGTGAATGTATATTAAACCCATTTATTTTTAAAAAAATAAAAAAAAATTCATTAATAAAAACAAAAAAAATATTTTCTCAAAATGCACTTAAAATAATTTCTGTAGGTCGATTAACTTTGCAAAAAGATTTTATGACATTATTTAAAGCAATTAATTTAGTTAAAAAGAAAAAAGTTGAATTGATTGTTATAGGCAAAGGTTCTGAAGAGAAAAATTTAAAAAGATTTATTAAAGAATACGATTTATCCAACAAGATAAAATTAATTGGATATAAGAAAAATCCTTTTAAATATATAAAGCAAGCAGAAATTTTTATACTTTCATCAATTTTTGAGGGATCTCCCAATGTACTTATAGAGGCACAATATTTAAAAAAATACATTATATCTACAAATTGCCCCACTGGACCCAGAGAAATACTTAATAATGGCAAATATGGGTCCTTAGTAAAAATAAAAGATTACAAATCAATTGCAAAAATAATAGAAAAATATAATCATGGAAACGCCATTAAAAATAAAATAAAAATTGGCTATTTAAATACTAGAAAATATGGCTATCAAATTAATTGTAATAAATACTATAGTTTGATTAAAGAATTAATCTAAAAAATGAAAAAAAAATTTTTAGTTTGTGGAGCAGGTGGATTTATTGGTGGTCACTTAGTTCGAGATCTTGTAAAATCTGGAAATGAAGTGGTTTGTGCGGATATTAAACCTTTTGAGCACTGGTTCCAAATATCTGATGAAAATAAAAATTATAGTTTAGATCTTAAAGAATACGAAAACTGCCTTAAAGTCACTGAGGGTATAGATTATATTTATAATATGGCGTGCAATATGGGTGGTATGGGATTTATTGAAAATAATAAAGCCGACTGCATGCTATCAGTGCTAATAAATACTAATTTATTAAGATCATGCCAAGTAAACAAAAATAAAAAATATTTTTTTTCTTCTAGTGCCTGTGTGTACAATGGTTCCAAACAAGAAAAAACCTTTGTTCCTGGCCTTAAAGAGTCAGATGCCTACCCAGCTGATCCTGAGGATGGATATGGTTGGGAAAAACTATTTAGTGAAAGAATGTGTAGGCATTTTACTGAGGATTTTGGGTTAGCAACAAGAGTTGTAAGGTACCATAATGTTTATGGGCCAATGGGAACTTATGATGGTGGCCGTGAGAAAGCTCCAGCTGCACTCTCAAGAAAAATAGCTTTAGCTAAGATGAATAACCAGAAAGAGATTGAAGTTTGGGGGGATGGAGAGCAAACAAGAAGTTTTATGTACATTGATGATTGTCTAGAGGGTACAAAAAAAATTTTTAACTCCAGCCAAGAGGATGTTTATAACTTAGGAAGTAGCGAACAAGTTTCTATCAATCAAATGATAGATATAATTGAAGAAATTGCAGATTTTAAAGTTAACAAAAAATATCTATTGGAAAAACCAAAAGGTGTTAGAGGTAGATCAAGTGATAATAGTAAAATTAGCTCTGATTTTGATTGGGCACCTTCAATAAGTTTAAAGGAAGGGTTAAAAAAAACATATGAATGGATTAATGATCAACTAAAGAGTGGAGAAAATACTTCTAAGTTTACAAAATCATACTAACTATTTAATTTCTTTAATCTTGTTTTTAAAACCACCTAAAAATGGTGTTAAACTTTTTCTTAAATACCAGCTAAATTGCGATACAAAAATATTTCCCTTCATTCCATTATCAATTATTGCTTTTGGTATTTGATGATTTGCAAAAAAAGTTGCCGCATATGGAATATTACTTGATGCAAAAAGTAAAAAATCTGTTTTTGATAAAACTAACATATCAATTAAATTACCTCTTCCAATTTTATATCTATGGTTTTTTTCATTACTATCAAAAAGATCTTTTTTATCAGTAGTTCTTATGGAATTAGGATTAAATAAAACATTATTATAATTTTTTTTATAAAAATTTAAATAATCACTATCTTCAGTACATAGATAAATTTTATTAAGATTATATTTTTTAAGTAATAATTCTGTTGCATACACCATTTGTTTTTCAGTTGGTGTGTATGGTTGATAAGCACTTTTTTTTTGATCAGAACCTCTAAAACAAATTCCAAGAACTTTATCTTTCTTTAATTTATTGTATATCTCTTCAGCTTCACTAACTATATCTTCATTAATCTTTATATACTTTTTCATTATTTTTTTATGTCTATGATCTAAAAACTGGAAACCATTTAAATATTTAAATTCTGAAATATAATTTTTGATAGAAAACCCACCTTTTGCAGAAGTTTTATTATCACAAATAATTACATTTTTGCTACTGTATACCTCTTCTAAAGAATATTTTGACACAGGTTTGAAATAATAATTCCAAGAGTTAAGAGTATTATTTATTTTATTTTTACAATTATAAAAATTTTGATAATTTTGCATATCTATAATGGGAATCATTTTTAAATCATCACATATTAATAGATTATGAATTACAAAATTTAAATTTGAAAAAAAACCAGCACCAGGTGCTCTTTTTATTACATAAAAAAACTTACTAGCATTTTTATTCCCATATGTTCTATATTCTAGATCTAAATGGTTAAACTTATATTTTTTAAAATTACTGTTTTTTGTATACCAACTTTGTCTAGCAAACCTATATTTTGCATACAATTTTTCTCTAAAATAATTTAACATTCAATTTTTAATTTTCTTTTAATTATAATATTAAAATATTTAATCAATATTATTTCTTATTTTTATATAAAGTACATCCGTATGTATTTCTTCTGGTTCCCACACAGGCAAAAACTTATTTTTACGTAAGAATTCATTTAACTCACTCCAATTCGCTCCACCTTTATAAATATTTTCCTTGCTTATTTCTATATACATAAATTTACATGACTTTATTGACTCCTCTGCACCCTTTAACGCAAGTAATTCCGCACCTTGTAAGTCTACAACCCAGAAGTTATATTTTTCCACATTAATCTGTTCTTTTTTGATTATTGTATCTAATCTAATACTTTTCAATTTCATAATATCGGTCATTTTTATTTTTTCATGAATTTTTTTATAACTTCCAAAAGAAAAAATTGAAGAAGATGCCCCATCATTGCTTGATATGTTAAAATTCACAAGTTTGTTATCTTCATCACTGAGAAGAGCTTGAATAACTTTTTGATTTATATATTGTGAAGTATGATCTTTTAGATCATCAATCATTCTGGGATTTGCCTCTATCCATATAGTCTTTTTATTAAACCAATCATAAATAGCTGCTTCTCCACCTCTGTGGGCGCCCATGTGTATAATTCCTTTACAGTCATGCATGGCATTTAATAATTCTAATTTGGGATGACTATTTGTATATGATTTATTTCTATATATTTTGTTTATTCTCCAATCTGTTTTTCTGAGTAATTTTTTTATTATTTTTTTCATATTTTTCCCATATTTTTAAGAAATTTAAGTATAAAAATAACAAGTACTAAAAATTTATTTTGCTTATTATCTAGTCTAATTTTTATAGTTTCAAAAAAATGATCTATGAATTTTATTTTGCTTGAGAATCCTCCTGGTCTAAATATTCCAAATAATTCATTTTTTTTTGTTCCTATTCCTTTAAGCTTATGTCCAACTATCATTCTATAAAAATAATCATAATCAGCAGAATAAGTATACTTTAAATTATATTTACCTATATTTTTTGCTGCATTTTTTTTAATATAGAAACCAGTTGAATGACTTGAATAAAACCCCCAACTAAAATGAATTTTCCAAGGTCTGTAGCCATAGAGAGTTCCCCAATGCTTCTTCACTGTACCAAATAAAAAATCAATATTTGGATATTTAGTATCATAATCTTTGAGAATTTGGATTGCATTATTAGTTAATAAATCATCTGAGTTAACAAAAACAATAAACTTGCCACTTGCTAAATCTAACCCTTTGTTAAAAGCATCATAAATTCCCTTATCATTCTCAGAAATCCAAAAATCTATATTTTTATCATATCTTTTTATAATTTTCAAAGAGTCATCCGTAGAGTTACCATCTATTACAATATACTCAAAATTTTTATAAGATTGATTTAGCACACTTTTAATTGTTTCTTCTAAATATTTTTCATTATTCTTAACAACAGTTATTATTGAAACAAATGCATTGCCCTTAAAAGTTCTTTTTTCTTTTTGCATTAATTTTAATTACCTCTTTTATATATTTCTAGTGTGTTTTTTGCACAACTTTCCCAAGTAAACTTTTTAATATTCTCAAAGCCCCTTTGAATTAATTTTTTTTTAATTACAGTTTTTTCGAAAAAACTTTGCATACTATATCTTATACTGTCAACTTCATTTGCATCAAAGTATAGTGCTGCATCATTAGCTACTTCTGGCATCGAACTTTTATCGCCACATAATACTGGGCAACCACAAGACATAGCTTCAAGAATTGGCAAACCAAAACCTTCATATAGCGAAGGAACTATTAAAAATTCTACACTTTTATAAAGTTGGTTTAATAGGTTGTCATCTCCTGAGATTTGGCTAATTTTATTTTCTGGAATTTGTAAACTTTTAATATTTTTTTTTTCATCTTCAGTAAATTTTCCACCCCCAAAGCAAATAATCTTTGCATTTTTAACTAAGTTATTAGATATTGAGTATGCTTTTATAAAGCGGTCAAAGTTTTTATATTTTCGTCTGTCGCCCACATAAAGAATTACCTGTTGGTCAAATTTAACTCTTTTGATATAATTTTTTTTTTCCACACCAAGGTGTATAACCGAAACTTTAGACTCATCTACATTATAAAAATTTAAAAGATCACTTTTTGTATTATTTGAAATACATATTATTTCATCTGCAAAATCAATAGACTTTTTTTTGTAATTTAATAAATCCTTATCATATAAATAATTAAATTTTTCATGTATTAAATCATAAACCGTTAATATTTTTTTAGCTTTTTTTTTAAAATTATAAACTTTGTTATAATATGTTAAATGCAAAATATCTGTTTGATTTTTATTTAGATACCTACTGGTTAAATTATAATTTATAAAGTTAAAAAAAAAATTTGTATATTTGGGGTATTCTTTAATTTGCAATCCATTTACACTTTTCTTAATTAATTTATTTTCTAAATAATTATTTTTATAGACTGGGCAGTGAATTGTAATTTCATGTTTTAGTTTAATAAAACATTCTGCTAATTTTGTAAAATACCTAGAGATTCCGCCATATTTTTGTAATTGAAATATTTGGTAATCAAATAGAATTTTCATTAATCAATTTTTTGAGAGTATTATTTTTTAATAAATATATTTCATCACAGTATTTTTTAATTTTGCTATCGTGTGTTATAAAAATAACAGTCTTGTTTTTCAATTGATTTAATTTAGTAAGTATTTCATTTTGACTTTTTTCATCTATTGAGCTGGTACTTTCATCTAATATAATAACTTCTGAATTAGCGTACATTGCTCTAGCTATTCCAATTCTTTGTTTTTGGCCACCCGAAATTCTAGAACCCTTATCGCCTAAAATTGTATTGTATCCTGCTGATAAAGAATTTACAAAACTTCTCAAGTTTGAAGCATCAATTGCTGATTCTAGTTTATCAAAATCTATTTGTTTTTCTGTAATTTCAAGTGTTATGTTGTTTTTTAAACTGTCGTCTAAAATAAAAACATCTTGAGGTACAAAATTAATTTTTTCTTGCCATTTATTTGGATTGTTAATAACGGGCTGATTATCTACTAATACTTTGCCTTTTGTTGGATCAAGCAATCCTAAAATTAATTTTAACAAAGTGCTTTTGCCACTTCCACTGGCACCCATAATAACTACGAACCTATTTTTTTTAATTGTTAGATTAATATTTTTTAAAATAAGATTATTTTTTACATATTCAAAATCAACATTTGACATATTTATTTTATCAATAAAACTAAATGATTGTGAGTAGCTATTATTTTTTTTTATAAAATGAATTAATACCCCATAAATTTCATTCAGTAGTGGCTGTGAATATTTTATTCTTTGCGCATTAGTTAGAATTTTATTAACTAAAGGAATTATTTTGGTGAAAGCGAAAACAAACAGCACTACGATCGGTAGTATTTCATTTATATTTTCTATTTTCTGACTTAGTATTAAAAAAAATACTGATATTAAAAAAATTCCTAATATTTCAAACAATAATTTTGGTACAAAACCTAAAATTGATACTTTTATTTTAATATCTTTAATTATATTTGTAAAATTTTCAAATTTTTCTGTGAATTGTTTTTCTTTTTTAAAAGATTTGACTTCAAGAATTGCTCCAAAAGTTTCATTTAAACTTTTAATCATTTCTGATTTATTTAATTTATATTTTTCACCATTATTAAATAAGACTTTCTTGTTTATTAAAAAGATAACAAATCCAATAATTAGAGTAATAGTTAAACCAGCAATTGTTATGAGAGGTTGTGCAAAAATTAATAAAGCTAAAATAAATACAAACAATGCTAGATCTGAAAATATTGTGATCATTGGATTTAGTAAAGTATTTGTATAATCATTTGAAAGATCAATCACATTTCTATTTATTGTTGCAATATTATTTTTCATTAAATTACTTATAGGTTGGTAAATATAGTTTTTGAACAATTTAACCTGAAGTTTTTGAGTATACATGCTAATAAAACGAACTTGATATTTTTGAGCAATAAATAGCAAAAGATTTTTTAATAATATCAAAATATTAAATGCTATTAGTACAAAATAAATTAAATTATCAGATGTTATGTTGAAAAATTTAACAGGCAAATAGTCTAAATATTTTGAAACAGAATTTGGATTTAAAATAGTTTCAACTAAAGGGATTACTATAGCTAAACCCAAAAGTTCTAAAAAAATACTTAAAAGAGAAAATAAATAAAAAAAAATTAATTTTTTTTTTTGTTTACTATCTAAAATAAATAATATTTTTTTTAACATCTTTGTTTTAAACTATTTATTTTCTTTCTATTGAAAATAGTTGAATAGTTTTTCACTATGAACTCCATGAATATCTTTATCTAAGCATAAAATATGCTGATCACATGATTTAGTATATTTATATGACCATTTTCTTTTTAAGTATTTCTTTAAAAAATTACAGTTTAATCCTCTTCCATCAATTAATATAATAGTTCCAGGATTTAAAAAGAATTCTACCTTTAATATATCAGCAGCCATTGGTGCAAAATCTTTATGATCTATGTTAAATTTATTATTTCCTAGAATTTTAAATTGGTCTGGTCCATCCAAATAAATAAAGTCTGGATTTATTTTTGGTAATTGAGTAAATTCTGTAACATATCGGAAATCATGCTTTGTTATTTTCACTGGTGAATACAAAAAAAAGTTGTCTTTTAATAGGTCACTTTCAAATTTTTTAAGTCTATTTTTTGCAATTTCTAAATATTTCTTTTCATTATCAATGATAAAATTTTGAAAAGGGTTATTACGTCTAAGATTTTTAACTTCTTTACTGTAACTTTTTTTATTTTCTTTTAAAGCTAGTGCAATTACTAAAGACGACCATCCACACCCAAACTCTAAACTTGTTATTCTTTTATTTTTAATAATAAATTGATATAAATTATATAAATCAATTAACTCTGGTCTATATGGTTTTTCTTTTTTTAATTCATTGATTTTTAATGGCCGATCTTCAGCAGCGGCGACTAATGACTGTAATCCTTTTTCTTTAAAAAATTTTTTTATTCTGCTTAATTTTTCTTTTTTTGGAAATTTAATCATTAATTATTTTTTTCGTTACAGAAAATAACATATTTTTATAACTAATACCTGAATAATTTAAATAATAATTTCTTATTTTGTCAATTTTTTTTTTATTTATCTTGATATTGTAAGTATCCAATAAATCATTTATTAAATTTGACTCTTCAACAACAATTCTAATATTTGAAAATTTTTTTATTCCTTCCAGATGCTCAAAATTTTTTAATTCTTCAGAATAAGGTGTTGATGACTTACTCTTATAACCAAGCAATAATGTTTTCTTATAAAATATTGATGCTTCTATCAGCATACTTGTGGGGCCCGTTATAACTATTTCTGAATTTTTAATTAAAGATGAATAGTATTCAATATTGGGTTGGATAGAAGTTGAAAAATTTTTAGATAAATAATTCTTTTTTAATTGTGGATCTAGTATTAAATTCTTAAATTGTTTTTCCCATATTGTAATGTGATTTTTTTTTTGCCAAGGGTGAGGTCTGTATAAAATTTTATAGTTTTTAAATTTTTTGTTACTATCAATGAGATTATCAAGTTTTTTTAGTATTGAAAAATTATCAAAATTATTAAAACTTTCTAAAAATAAAATATATTTAAATTTAAAACTTGATTTTATATTAATATTTCTTTTTTTAAAATAATCATTAAATCTTGGAGTTCCAATTACAAAAGTATTATTTACATTATATTTTTGAAATTTAACTGCATGTTGTTTTGTTTGTTTTCCCCAAACTGTAATATATTTTGGTTTCAGCTGATGGGTAGGTCTACTAGATAAATTGTCCCAGTTATCTATTAGTCCAAGTGTTTTATTTTTTTTATTAATTTGTAATAGATCAAAAGATGCTAGGTGTGCATCTTGAAGTGGATATATTACTAGATCTGGGTTAATTTTGTCACAAATTCTCAACATATTTAAATTTGGTTTTTTAACAAAAACTTTTGTATCAAAAATTTTTATAATTAAATATTCAATATTTTTTTTTAAGCAACTTATTAATCTTTTTGGAGACCTACAGAGAGTCTCATACCATTTCTCTCCCTGCCAATGGAGCTTTGGTCTTAAAATAATTTTTTTTAAATAGGCAATTGTTTTAGATTTTTTTTTATTAGACAGAAAATTTTTATAAAGATGTTTTTGGAATTTTTTAAGCTCAAATTCAGAATAGTTTATATAGCCAATAAAATTTTTCTTAATTAACCTAGTTAACTTTTTTTTATTAAAAATATCACCTGAAAATGCTACAAAATAACAATCAAAGTTTTTGATTAGTTTATCAAAAGCATTAGTTTCTAGATAGTTTCTAACATATATATCTGAGTTAATTAAAATAAGTATTTTTTTTTTCATTATTCTTTATAATATTTGTTAATGCGCAATGTTATAGCTTTGATTTTATGCAGAGGCAATTCAAAAGGAATCAAGAATAAAAATATAAAATTTTTTTCTGGAAAGCCTTTAATGTACTGGACTATTAAAAGTTTAAAAGAATCAAAAATAATTAAAAAAATTTATATCTCCTCGGACTCAAATGAAATTCTTAATTATGCAGAAAAGCATAAGATAATAACAATTAAAAGACCCAAATCATTAGCGACTTCAAGATCACAGTCTGAAAAAGCAATTGAACATGCAATAAAAGTAATTGATACCGATTATGAATATATTGTATTTCCACAGGTCACATGCCCACTAAGGCCTAAAAATATTTTTGATAAAGCTTTAAATTATTTTTTTAAAAATAAATTAGATTATTTATTTTCATCTAATATACCTTCAAAAATTTTTTTATGGGAAAAGTTAAAAAAAAAAATTATCCCTAAATTTGATATTAATAAAAGAAAAATGAGACAAGATATTAAAAATATTCATTCAGAAAATGGATCATTTTATATATTTAAAAAAAAAGGTTTTAATAATTTTAAAAATAGATTATTTGGCAAAATTGGAACGTTTGTTATTGATAAAAAATATAGTTACGATATTGATGAACAGTTAGATTTTGAAATTAATAATATTATAAAAAAAAAATTAAATAAAGATTATGAATAAACTTGACCTTTACAAAAAACCATACCTTATTGCTGAAATTGGTATTAACCATAATGGGTCAGTCGCAATTGCAAAAAAGATGATTGATGCTGCTAAAGAAAATAATTTTGATGCAGTAAAATTTCAAAAAAGAGACCCTGATATTTGTGTGCCTGAAGATCAAAAATATAAAATGAGAGATACACCTTGGGGAAATATTACCTACTTATCTTATAAGAAAAAAATTGAACTAAATTTAAATCAATTAACTATTTTAAAAAATTATGCCAAAAAATTAAAGCTTGATTTTAGTGCATCATGCTTTGATATTAATAGTCTTAATCTAATGAAAAGAATTAATAGTTTTAATAAAATACCATCAGCTATGATAACAAACATCTTTTTTTTAGAGCAAGTAGCTAAGCAAAAAAAAAGAACCTTTATTTCTACAGGTATGTGTGAAATGAAAGATATTACCAAAGCTGTTAATATCTTTAAAAAAAATAAGTGTGACTATGAATTAATGCACTGTGTTTCTTTATATCCATGTCCTGAAGAAAAATTAAATTTACAAATGATAAAGACTTTACGAAAAAAATATAAATGTAAAGTGGGTTATAGTGGACATGAGCCAAGTGTTTCACCTAGTTTTTTTGCTTATATGCTTGGTGCTACCTCAGTTGAACGACATATAACTCTAGATAGGTCAATGTGGGGGACTGATCAAGCGGCTTCTCTCTCTCCAGATGGTATGAAAATGTTTGGTAGTATTTTTAATAAAATAGAAAAGATATTTGGAGATGGGATAAAAAGATTACCAGAAGAAGAAAAGGTAATGCTTCAAAAGTTTAAATATTGGTAGTTAATATAACGTGAATAGAAAAATACTCATATCACTAGTTGTATCATTAATATTGCTTATTATATTTGGTATATACTTAATAAGTCAAAATTCAGATAACAAAATATCAAAAATTATTAAAGATAACACTCCATCCAAAATAAAAGTTATTTTAAAAAAGACAATATTTTACCTACCTCTTTTAAAGAGAGAAAACCAAAAATTGCTTAATGAAAATATTCTTTTAAATAAAAAATTTGAAAAAAGCAATTTAGAAAAATTATATTTTGAAAATATCTACAAGTTAGGAGGTAGTTTAAAAAAAGATATTCAATTGGATGATAATAAATACAACTTAAATTATTACATAGCTCCGTTTTATAACGAAGATCTTCATAAAAATAAAAAAAGTGCATATCTTGAGCTTTATGAAAACAATATTATAATAGTATTTACTTCAGGAAAAATTGTTTTTGTAGATAAATTAAAACTTATTAAGGATGAGGTGTTTAAATTTGTTGATATTGCTAATAATTTTTCTGATTTAAATCTTTTTGACTCAAAGATTAAATGGACGGGAATAAAAGATATTAAAATCTTTAATGGCTTCCTACTTGCTTCGGTTACAGAAGAAATTAAAAAAGATTGTTATTCTACATCTTTAGTATTTGCAAAATTATCAAATAAATTTATGAAGTTTGAACATATTTTTAAACCTGATGAGTGTGTTGACAAAACTGAGGATAAATCAAAAAAACCTTTTAAATTCTTTAATGGTTATCAGACTGGTGGAAGAATAGAAATGCAGGGCGAGTATATCTATTTAACTATTGGTGATTATAATAGTTGGGAGCTACCTCAAAGTAATAAGAGCGTATTTGGAAAATTGATTAAAATAAATTTTAATACTAAAGAATATAAAATAATTTCAAAAGGGCATCGAAACTCGCAAGGATTAACATTTCTAGACAGAGATAACTTAATTTTTACAGATCATGGACCTAAAGGTGGAGATGAAGTAAATATATTAAATTTAAAAGACAAAAATATAAAAAATTTTGGCTGGCCTCTAGCTTCTTATGGCTATCATTACGATATAGTACCAATTAATGGATTCACAAAGAAGTATGCTCCTCTTCTAAAAAGCCATAAAAAAAATGGATTTGAAGAACCGATATACTTTTTTGAAAAAAGTATAGGAATTTCACAAATAATTGAAAATCATTATTTAAAAGATCATTATTTTGTTTCCTCTTTAAAAAATAAAAAATTGTATAATTTAAAAATTAATAAAAATTTAAAAACTTCTAAAATTAAAAATGAAGTTAATGTTGGAGAACGCATAAGAGATATAATCTATGATAAGAAGGAAAATTTATATTTTTTATATCTCGAAAATGAACCAAATTTATTGGTTTTTCAAAAGAATTAATTTTGGCTCTTTTTTAAAGCCACCCAAAAAGGTAGGAAGATAATTTTTAATATACCATTTAAATAAAGCAATAATTTTATTTTTTGAATTTAAACCATTATCAATTTTATACCTTTTTTGATCTTTATTTGAATTAATCCTGATGACAGCACTACTTACATTGGTATCTATAAATAGAAAACTATCACATTTTGATAATAAAATTGTTTCAGCAATTATTTCGCCTCCCATTTTATAGCGATGCTTATTCCTTGGGTAAATACTAAAAGCATTATTTTTATTTGATCTAAATGAACTTTTTAAATAAAATAATCTTTTATTAAATTTTTGAATAAAAAATTTTAAGTGACTCTCTTCTTCTGTAACTAAAAAAATTTTATCTAAGTTATCTTCTTTTAAAATTTTATTGGTTAAATTAAACATTTGATCTTTTGTTGGTATTAACGGATGGCCTGCTGATGTTTTATAACTTGTTCCTCTAAAATGAATGCCCAAAATTCTATTATCATTAAAATATTTATTTTTAAAACTTTCTACATATCTTTTTAAATAATCCTTAAAAAATATATTTTCATCAAATAATTTTTTAAAAGATTTGTCTTCTAGGTGATAGTTAAAAAAATTATAAAAATTATTGCTTGATATAATTACTTTATGACTATTATAAACTTCTTCCAATTCATACTTTGAAATATTTTTAAAGAAATAATTCCATGAATTTTTTTCCTTCAATGAAATACAGTCATCATTATAAATAGAAACAAAATTTTTCATATCTACAATTGGAATAAAGTTATACTTCTTTGCAATCTTAATATGATTTAGAACATATAGGATATTTGAAAACATACCTGCACCTGGCGTTCTTCTTATGATATAAAAAATTTTATCCTTATTAAGTTTTCCTAAATTTAATATAAGACTATAATCACCTTCTATATTTATTTTATTTTTTAAGCTTATTTTTTCAAATTCATCAACAACATTTTTTTTTTTAATTAGAGATTTTGGTTTTGGATCAAGAGAAACCAGGTAAAATTTTTTAAAAATATTGATCACAATTTTTAAATTATATTCTTTTATTATATTTATGAAATATGTATATATACATTATGCGAGCCTCTATAGTGATTACTACAATAAATAAATTAAATCAAAATATAATAAATTATGATTTGAGATCAAATAAAATGAATTGGAAATTTGTTGTTATTGGAGACAAAAAGACACCAAAAAATTTTAAACTTAAATTTGGAGATTATTATTCTTTTCAAGATCAAAAAAAATTAAATTTTAAATTTTCTAAGATTTGTCCACCTAATAGTTATGCAAGAAAAAATATTGGCTATCTCATATCTTTTTTAGAAAATGATATAATTATTGAAACAGATGATGATAATTACCCAAAAAAAAAATTTTTTTTTAAAAGATCCAATATTCACAAGGTTAAAAAAATTGAAAATAAATCTTGGATAAATATTTATAAAGTATTTAACAAAAACAAAGAGGTTGTATGGCCCAGGGGGCTTCCACTAGATGAGATCAATTCTAACAGGATTCAAATTTCTAAAAAAAAAAAAATTAGTCAATTTAATCTTCAACAAGGTCTTGCAGATGTAAATCCTGATGTTGATGCAATTTTTAGAATTATAAGCAAAAAAATAAATATTAGGTTTAAAGATTTAAAAATTAATATAGGAAAATCCTTAACAACATTTAATAGTCAAAATACGACATGGTTTAAGAATATCTTTCCACTTATGTATTTACCAGTAACATGTCCTATGAGGTGCACCGATATATGGAGAAGCTTAGTAGTTTTAAAGATTATGAGAACAAATAATCAAAATGTTCTCTTTTTTGGTACTGACATGTATCAAAAAAGAAATGAGCACAACCTACTAAACGATTTTGAGCAAGAAATAAAACTTTATCTATATGATAAAGCAATTTTTAAATTATTGGATCAACTAAAACTAAAAGTTGGTAAAAAATTTCACCTTCATAACTTAAAGATCTGTTATTCTGCTTTAATAGCTCATAAATTCCTTGATAAATCTGAATTGAACTATCTTAATGCCTGGATATATGATTGTGAAAAATTATTTTTTATTAAAAAATAATTTAATAGTTCACTTATATTAATTTTTTATAAATTTTTTAAACAAATATAAAAAATAAAGCAGCTCATTTTTTTTTAAATTTGCATGTACTGGTAATGAAATTTCATTTTCATAAAATTTTTCTGATACTGGAAAATCTCCAAATTTATAAGAATATTTTTTCTGATAGAATTTATACAAATGTATTGGTTTATAATGTACTTGCAGTCTAAATTTATTTTTTAAAAAATAATTTAATAAATCTACTTTTTTTATTTTAATATTCTTAAAATCAATTTGCAGAGGATAAAGATGATATGCATGAAAAAAGTTTTTTTTAACTTTCGGAGTGGTAATGTGGTCAAAGTTAGAAAAAAAATCATCATAAACTGCTGCTATTTTTCTTCTTTTTTTAATAAAAATGTTAATTTTTCTTAATTGACTAATACCTAGCGCAGATTGAAAATCAGTTAACCTGTAATTAAATCCTATCTCAGTCATTTCACTATCCCAAAATTTGCTTGCTTTTGAATTTTTTATTAAACCATGTGTTCTTAAAGTATTAATTTTTTTGTAAATATCAAAATTATTTGTAATAACGGCTCCACCCTCACCAGTAGTAATATTTTTTAATGTCTGAAAGCTTTGTGATACTATATCAGCATACTTTATTGCATATTTAGAATTATTATTAATTCTTGATCCTAAGGCATGGCAATTATCATTTATTAAAGTTAAATTATATTTATTACCAATATATCTTAGATCAGACCAATCACATGGATTGCCTGCAAAATCCACACCTATTATTGCCTTGATTTTTTTTTTGTGTTTATTGATTTTTTTAATTTTGTTTTCAAGTTTATTTAAATCTAAATTATAGGATCTTTGATCAATATCAACGAGTAACGGATCTGCCCCCGCATAACAAATTGAATTAGCTGTTGCCACAAAAGTATTTGGTGTTGTAATGATTTTATCACCCTTCTGCCATCTAAGTGCCTTACCAATTAAGTGAAGTGCTGCAGTTCCACTCGACAAACAACAAGTATATTTGGCACCAAAGTAGCTTTTTAACTTTTTCTCAAAGTCTGCTGTGGTTGGTCCTTGGGATATACTTTTACTAACTAATACCTTTTCAACGCTCTTGACATCAGATCTATCGATAGATTGTTCTGAATAATTTATTATAGACTTTAGATCAATTTTTTGATTTTTTTTCATTTATAGTTTTAATTTTAGATATTGAGAATTTATAAATAATATAATTATTTTTAACAACTCTTAAATAAACTTAATTATCTTAGCCACAAAAATGTGTTGCTATAATCTCTTCAGAAAAGAGTATTATACAAAAAATTTAACTAAATAAAAAAAATTTAAGATCAGTTTAAAAAAACTTAAAATGAAATTTTAATAGAGTTCAATAATTTTGCCCCAAGCAATGTTTCTTTATCAAATTACGAAAAATTACTGTTAGTTAAGAGATAATTTAATTGTATAATTATTTTTAACAACTATATACAACAAATCAAAATTTACGCATATGTTAATAAAATTAATTAATAACTTCTATAGTTTTAGAAAAATAATTAAATTAAATAAAAGAATTTTTAAGGATCAGCCCAAAAAAACTAAAAATGAAATTTTAATAGAGTTTAATAATTTTGCTGCATCACATGTTTCTTTATCATATTGTGCAAATATTTTAAAAAATAAACATAATGCCAATCTAACTGCATATCCTGGTCACGTATTATTGTCCTATCCCTTAAAAGAAAAACTAATAAAAAAAATAAAATATTTTTTTGGTAAAGTGTTTAATATTAATTTTTTTGGAGTTTACAAGTCTTTTGGCATTAATAAATTTTATTATCCAAAAATAAACGATCATATTAAAAAATTAGCAGATCATACACACAAGAAATTTTTAAAAGATATCAAAAGTTTAAGACAGTTGGAACACTTTAAAATTAAAAAAATTTTAATGGGGGACTTATTGTATGATACTTATTTAAAAAATCACTATCATTTGTCACCCACTATCAATCTAAACAATAAAGAATTTCAAAAATTTGCATTCGATTTTATTTGTCTTTTTTATATTTGGGATCACTATATAAATACAAAAAATATAAAAGCCATCATAAGCTCTCATGCTGTTTACACGATTGGTTTGCCTGCTAGAATTTGTGCAAGTAAAAAAATAGAAACTTATATTTTAACACACGAGCAAATTTGGAAATTAAAAGATTTACACCCAACTCAATATTGTGAAGTACATAAATTTAAAAAAATTTTTAAAAAAATA
>Ga0115001_10001243_pt1 | contig 19746 bp, 25 predicted proteins | sample ArcticOcean_MG_C_12_FD_89869 | JGI IMG/M metagenome (GOLD analysis project Ga0115001, IMG submission 89869) | Marine microbial communities from western Arctic Ocean - ArcticOcean_MG_CB8_130 | ecosystem: Environmental > Aquatic > Marine > Oceanic | place: Arctic Ocean: Canada Basin | collected... | reverse complement strand
TTGATTTTTTTTTTTATAATGATGTTTGAAATTATTGTTTTTATTAAATCATCAATTATTTTTGAAGAATAAGTAGCAGGTAATCCTATTTTATTTAAAATATTGTTGATTATAATTTTTTTTTGAGTGTTATCTCTAGTTATCTTCATAGTTTACATGACTTAAATTATTTTTAATTTTATTCATTAAATCGCCTTTAATTATACGGTAGCATAAATCAATAGAATGGTAGAAACCTATGGCATCTGTCGAGCCATGACTTTTAACGACGGGACCTTTAAGTCCCAAAAAAATAGCACCATTGAACTTTCTAGGGTCTAATTTTTCTTTAAATTTTTTAAGTGCAAAAAAAGAAAATAAAACTGAAATTTTTGCAAAAATTGTCGATGTTAGAGATTTTTTGAGTGAATCCGTTATAAATTTTGCAGTACCTTCAGCGGTTTTTAAAGCGATATTTCCTGTAAAGCCATCCGTCACTATTACATTTGAATTACCTTCTGTAATTTTATTTCCTTCAATAAAACCATTGAATTCAAAATCACCATTCTTGCTAATATCTTTTAACTTGGTGTATGCTTTTTTTAATACTTCTGTGCCTTTAATTTCTTCTGAGCCAATATTTAATAGTGCAACTTTTGGCGTATCTTCAGTAAACAATGCTTTATACAAAGCTGAACCCATCTCAGAAAAATCTATCAAATTTTTTTCATCACATTCTACATTTGCGCCTAGATCTAAAACTACATTCATATTTTTTTCGTTAGGCCACAAGCCGGCTAAAGCTGGTTTACTTACTGACTCTATTGTCTTAAGTAGCATTCGCGAAACCACAAACAAAACTCCGGTGTTACCAGCTGATAATGTAATGTTTGAATCTGATACAATTTGTGAATTAATAGAATTCCACATACTGCTGTCCTTAGAGTTTTTAATTGCTGTTAAAGGTGTCTGTTCATCAGAAACTACCGTGCTCGATTGAAAAATTTTGTAAAAATCTAAAGAAATATTATATTTACTTATCTCTTTCTTGATTAAGTTTTCGTCACCATACAAGTTAAAAAATACGTCTTTTTTTTTATTATTTTTTTTTAAATATATTGAAACACCTTCAATATTTTTTGCAGGAGCATTTTCTCCACCCATTGCATCAATTGCAATTATTATTTTGTTATTCATGATTTGTGTATTTTTTTAGACTAGACGTCTAAGATTTTTTTTCCGTTATAATAACCAGTTTTTAAGTCAACATGATGTGATAAACGATATTCACCACTTTTTTTGTCTTCGATAATATTAATAGGTTTCATGCGATGATGAGATCTCCGCATGTTTCTCTTTGATGGTGTGGTTTTACGTTTAGGTACGGCCATTTTTATTATTATGTTTAAAGTTTATCTGACCTTTTAACATATTATCTGTCTTTAGTTCAAAACAAAAATTATAAAAATTACCAAAATAATTACTTAATTTATCAATTAATACGGAATTAATCGTGCCTGTCAGGTCAAAGTAAGTCTTTAAGATTTCACTATTTGTTACAAACTGTTCTGATTTAGATCTGTTGATCTTAAGAAGAATATCATAAAAAATTCTAGTTAAAGTTTTCATTTTTTTATTTACAGTAACATCTCCATATCCAAGTTCTCTAATATGGTATTCTATGTTCATAAAAATATTATCAAAAATTTTTTGAGGAAATTTTTTTTTGTTCTTTCTAAAGACTATAAGCATCAAAGAAAAGTGAACAAAAACTAGATTTATTCTTGTTTCAAAATCGTCTTTTAATGAGATTTCTTTATAAAAAAAAATATTTCGTGATAAATCAACTAATTTAATATAAAGAGAATTATTATGACTTTGATAAGAAGAAAACATTATAAAAAGTTTTATATCATATTTTTTTTAATTCTTTTAAATAACTGTCAGCTAAAAGAGCCTAATAAGCCTCATGGGATAAATTTCCTAGAAAATAGGGAAAAAACATTAGTCGTTGGTAAAACTAATAAAAATGATATTTTAAAATTAATTGGCAACCCACACACAAAGTCTATTAAAAATGAGGATACCTGGATTTATTTTGAAAGAACTATTACTAGAGGTAAGTTAATTAAACTTGGACAAAATGTTCTAAAAGAAAATAATGTTTTAGCACTTAAGTTTGACAAGTTTGGTATTCTGGCTAGTAAAGATATTTATGACATCGATGATATGCAGAAGGTATCGTACTCAAGTAAAGAGACAGATAATGATATAACTCAAAAAAGTTTTGTCGCTAAGTTTTTGTCTAGTATTAGACAAAAAATGTATGGGAAAAGAAAATTTTAGGACTTAGTGAGCCAAAACGGCAAGTAATAACAAAGCAACAATATTTGTAATCTTAATCATTGGATTAACCGCTGGTCCTGCTGTATCTTTATAAGGATCTCCAACTGTATCACCTGTTACGGCAGCTTTATGTGCTTCTGAACCTTTTCCACCAAAATTTCCATCTTCAATATATTTTTTTGCATTATCCCATGCACCTCCCCCGGCTGTCATTGATACTGCCACAAACAAACCAGTTATGATTACTCCTAATAACATCGCACCTAATGTCGATAACGCTGCACCCATTCCACCAATTGGTAAGATAATAAAGTATAATAAAATTGGTGATAAAACTGGTAACAGTGATGGGATGATCATTTCTTTTATTGCGGCTTTTGTAAGTAAGTCAACTAATCTACCATAATCGGGTTTTCTGGTACCTTTCATTATTCCAGGTATTTTCTTAAATTGTCTTCTGACCTCAACTACAACAGCTCCGCCTGCTCTTCCAACTGCCTGCATTCCCATTGAGCCAAAGAGATATGGCAGCATACCACCGACTAACAAACCAACAACCACAAATGGATTTGATAAATCAAAGTTTACCTCAACACCTTCAAGTGCTGAGCCTTTTACTGAAGAAAAAAATTTAATATCTTCTGTATAAGCAGCAAATAATACAAGAGCACCTAACCCAGCTGAACCAATTGCATAGCCTTTCGTAACTGCTTTTGTTGTATTGCCTACTGCATCTAAAGCGTCTGTAGTTTTTCTTACACTGTTTGGTAATTTTGCCATTTGTGCTATTCCACCAGCATTATCAGTTACTGGTCCGTAGGCATCTAAAGCGACAACCATACCGGTCAAAGCAAGCATAGTAGTTACTGCAATAGCTATTCCAAATAATCCTGCAAGACTGTTTGTATAAAGAATTCCAATTACAATTATTAGTGCAGGAATAGCGGTTGCCTCCATAGATACAGCTAAACCTTGAATTACATTTGTTCCATGTCCTGTCGTTGAAGACTGAGCTATTGACTTGACTGGTCTATAATCAGTGCCAGTATAGTATTCAGTAATCCAAATTAATAAACCTGTTATAATTAATCCTGCGATACCACAAATATAAAGATCAAGACCTGTAAAACTCTTACCTGATGAAGTAAAATTTGTTTCCAGTCCCAAAATTGAATCTGTAACTGGGTACAATATTACCAAAGATAAAACAGCTGTTACTACAAATCCTTTATATAAAGCATTCATAATATTTTTAGTTTTCCCTAATTTTACAAACCAAGTACCTACAATAGACGTTAAAATACATGATCCACCAATAGCCAAAGGATAAATCATCATGAAAGGATTGTTTGCAAAAAATATAGATGCCAAAACCATTGTTGCTACTATTGTGACAGCATAAGTTTCGAACAAGTCAGCGGCCATACCGGCACAATCACCCACGTTGTCACCAACATTGTCAGCTATTACAGCGGGGTTTCTTGGATCATCTTCAGGTATTCCCGCTTCTACTTTACCGACTAAGTCCGCTCCAACATCTGCACCTTTTGTAAAAATTCCACCACCCAATCTTGCAAAAATTGAAATTAAAGACGCGCCAAAGCCTAAAGCTACTAATGCATCTATAATTTCTCTTTTTTCAACATTTAATTTTAATAAAATATAGTAATAAATAGCTATAGCTAAAAGTGCTAAACCTGCAACTAGTAGACCAGTTATTGCACCTGATTTAAAAGCCATTGTAAGGCCTGCTTGTAAACTATTTCTTGATGCTTCAGCGGTACGAACGTTGGCTTCTACAGAAATTAACATTCCAACATAACCGGCAATGCCTGAAAGTGCTGCACCAACAAAATATCCTAAACCTACAAGTGGACTAAAAAAATAAGTAACTATCGCTAATACAATTAATCCAACAACAGCAATAGTTGTGTATTGTCTTTTCAAATAAGCTTTAGCACCAATTTGAATTGCCTGAGCAATATCTTGCATTTTTGAATTACCAGTGCTTGAGCTTAAAATTTGTGTAGAAAGTAAGTAACTATAAACAACAGCTAATAAGCCTATAAATATTATTAAATATAGAATTTCATATACAGGATTCATAAAGATGAGCATAAATGCCAAATAAATTAGCTAAAGGCAAGGAATAGTTTTAAAAAATTAGGATAACTTATGAGTTAAATTTATTAGAATTTCTTATATTTTTGGATATTTTGTCCAATATAGCATTAACAAATTTTATCTGTGCCTTTTCTAGGAAATATTCAGATGTTTTAACATACTCATTAATTATAACTTTTGTAGGGCTGTTGTGCTTAAACATAAGTTCAAAAATTGCAGCATTAATGATAATTTTAAGCAATTTATCAGTTCTCTTTAAATCTAGATCTTCAGCTAAGTATTTTGAAATTGTTTCTTGAATTAAGTCATGTCGTTCAATTGTACCTTGAACCACATCTTTGATAAATTTCTTATACTGACTTTTTGGATATTCAATCACTGCATCGGCATTTAAGCTATTGCCATAAAGTTTTTGTACTACTCTAACTCTGGGACTTACACTCTGTTTGTTATTTGACATTTAGTACTTCACTAACTGCAATGGCTGCTTCATAGCCCTTGTTTGATCTCAATTTAGCTTGCTTTTCATTAACACAAGTTAGTATTGCATTTCCAATTGGCTTTTTACTTGTAATAGATAAATGGATTAGTCCATTAGTTATAGCCGCAGAAATAAAATCAAAATTAGGTGTTTCACCTTTTATAATTGAGCCTATTGCTATAAAGCCATCATATCTATTGATATTTCTAGCAATCACAACTGGTATTTCAAAAGCGCCCGGCACATCTAAAATTTTATAATTTATTTTTTTTTTTGAAAGTTCCTTGGTCGCACTTTTTAAAAGCTTTGAAGTGTCGTTATATTTAGATCTAATAATACATATCTTGATTTTCTTTTTCATTTAATTATCTCTTGTTTTGTAATTTTAATCCCATATCCATCTAATCCTATTATTTTCTTTTTAGATCTAGAAACTAGTATCATATTTTTAATTTTCAAATCCTTAATTATTTGAGCTCCAATTCCATAGTATCTAAGAATATTAGTACTTTTTATTGAATCATTTTTATTTTTTTTAGAAATTTGATTATTTATTATTATTAATGCAAAATTGTTATATCTAGATAAGTATTTAATAGATCTTAAATATTGTTTGTCTTTAATGTTCTTAACGTCTTTTGAAACTTTTATAGAAATTACTCTTACCCTTGCAAATTTATTGGTATCGGGTTTACCACGCGTTATTGCATAATGATCTAAATCATCTAACTTATTTCTGAAAACATGCAATTTAAAAGATCCAATTTTTTTTATCTTAATTAACTTGTTGGAAGTATTAAAAATAAATTTTTCATTTTTTAATCTATAAGAAATCAAGTCCTCAATACTAGCTATTTTTAAATTGTGTTTTCTTGCAAAAAGTAACAGATCATCAAATCTAGCCATTCTTCCATCTTCATTCATAACTTCGCAAATCACGGAGCTAGGATTCAATTTAGCTAACTTTGAAATATCGATAGAAGCTTCTGTGTGCCCCGCCCTTTCCAGGACTCCGCCATTTCTAGCAACTAACGGGAATACATGGCCTGGAGAAACTATATCGTTTTTTTTAGAATTTTTATCTATAGCAACTTTAATTGTTCTGGCTCTATCAAATGTAGATATACCTGTTGTAATTCCTTTTTTTGCCTCAATAGAAACTGTGAATGCTGTTTGCATTCGAGCTTTATTTATAGCTGACATTAATGGTAAGGATAATTTATCAACTTGCTTTTTTGTCAGCGCTAAACAAATAAGGCCTCTGCCATGTTTAGCCATAAAATTTATACTTTTGGAATTTGCCTTTGATGCAGGTATGATCAAATCACCTTCGTTTTCTCTGTTTTTGTTGTCTACCAATATAAATATCTTACCTTTTTTTGCATCTGTAATAATTGCATTAATTGGAGATAAAGAAATTTTTTTCATCATTATTTTTTTAAATTTATTAAGTATTTACTAAAAATATCAAACTCAATATTAACAATACTTTTTTTTTTTAGTTTTATTAAATTTGTTAATTTAAGCGTATGGGGAATAATACTTATTTCAAATTTATTCTTGATTATTTTTGAAATTGTTAATGATACACCATTAATAGCTATAGAACCTTTTTCAATTATATATTTAGATAAATTTTTATTAATCATAAATTTTACAATCCAAGTTTTGTCTTTAATTAAAATTCTTTCAATTTTACCTGTTGTATCGACGTGCCCTTGCACGTAATGACCAGAAATTTTGGTGCCGTGCAATATTGATTTTTCAATATTTATAATATTTCCTTTCTTGATATTTTTAAAATTAGTTTTTTTTAGTGTCTCTTTGGATAAATAGAAACTAATAAGATCTTTTTTAATTTTAGTTATTGTCAAGCAAACACCATTACAACAAATAGAGCTGCCTATTTCTTCTTGCCTGAATAATAATTTTGTTTTTAAAATAATTTCAATAGAGTTTTGTGATTTAGAAACGCTATCAACCACTCCTATATTGTAAATGATGCCATTAAACATTATAAATTAACCTTGTATAAACTATCACCATTAAGATTTACTTTAATTTTATTTTTCTTCAAAATTCTTATTTTTTTAATTTCTAAAAGACTAGTGTTGTTTTGACCGTTTATTAACAGCTTATTTGAAGATTTAAATAGATATAAATTTTTAACAAATCTATTTTTCAATAATTGACTTAAAAAAGTACTGCCAGACTCTACAAATATCCTGTTGTACCCCAAATTTTTAATACTAAGGAGCATTTTTTTTAAACTCAAATTACTATCAACGTTTTTAGAAAATTTTATAATTTTTACACCTTTTTTTTTAAAATAATTTTCTTTCTCATGTTTATTAACGGTTGTGAAAATATAAATTTTTCTATTAACATCTTTTAAAATTTTAATATTTTTATTAATACTAAAATAACGATCAATTATTACCAAGTTTGGTGTTTTTTTTTCCAAACCTTCAATTCTACAATTAAATAATGGATTATCTTTATTCACTGTTTTTGATGTTGTTAACAAACAGTCATATTTAGATCTTAAAAAATTTCCTACATTTCTTGATTTTATATTAGTAATCCAATTTTTTTTTTTATTAATAGTATAATTGTCTTTTGATAGAGCTAATTTTGCGTCGATAAATGGTATCTGTTTAGATGTTTGTAAAAAATAACTTTTATAAAAATTTTTTGCAAAATTTTTAAGAATAAATTTTTTAACTATTACTTTTTTTCTTTTTAGTATTTTTTCAGCTCTATCCTTTGAACGTATATCATTATCGTTTATAGAAAATATTACCTTTCTAATTTTTTTACTAATTATTTTTTTTATGCAAGGGGGTGTTTTTCCATAATGACTACATGGTTCTAACGTCACAAACAATTCTGAGTTTTTATAATCTAGGTTATTTTTTAAAGCATTAGACTCCGCATGAGGTCTACCATTTTCAGATGTGTAACCAGAAGAAATTATAGAATTATTTTTTACAACTACACATCCAACTGATGGATTTAAGTTCGTTGAGCCCAAATTTATTTCTGCTTGTTTGAAAGCTAACTTTGTGTAAAAAAAATCTTTATTTTGATTTGTCTTCATCAAGTTTACCTACAAATTGTTCAAAGTCTTTTGCTTCTTTAAAATTTTTATACACTGAAGCAAAACGAACATAGGCAACTTTATCTAAATATGACAAGCCTTCCATAATAAATTTTCCAATTGTAGGTGTTGGGATTTCACTTTCACCAAGGCCCTCCACTTTCATAACTATTTTTGAAATAAAATTTTCTATGGACTCTGAATCTAATGGCCTTTTCCTTGTTGCTATTCTAACTGATTTTGAAATTTTTTCTCTGTCAAAAGGCTCACGTTTTCCATTACCTTTAATTACTGTTAATTCCTGAAATTGAACCCTTTCAAAAGTTGTAAACCTCACGCCTCCATGGCATGTGCAAAGTCTTCTGCGTCTTACAGCAGTTCCCTCTTCACAAGGTCTAGAGTCGACAACAGATGTATCTTTTTCTTTACAGAATGGACAAAGCATAGTTATTTTTTATTTACAGCCTACTATATATAGGAAAAGAACTACAAAGATCAATTACCTCTTTTCTAACTTCATTTTCAGCTTTAGAATTATTTTCAGGGTTTTTAGCAAGTTCTTTAAGTATTTTTGAAATTAATTGACCAACTAATACAAATTCTTTTTGACCGAAACCTCTTGTTGTTGAAGCAGGCGTTCCAAGTCTAATACCCGATGTAATCATTGGACTTTCTGTATCAAAAGGAATTGAATTTTTATTAGTTGTTATGTTGGCTTTGCCTAAGCTTTCCATTGCAAGTTTGCCGGTTAGTTTAAAATTTCTTAAATCTAATAACATCAGATGAGTGTCTGTGCCGCCAGAAAATATCTTAAAATTATTTTTAATTAGTGTTTCAGAGAGTGTTTGTGCATTCTCAACAACTTTTTTCGCATACTCTTTAAAGCTTTGATCTAATGCTTCTTTAAAACAAACTGCTTTAGCTGCCACAACGTGCATTAACGGACCTCCTTGCAAGCCGGGAAATATTGCAGAATTTAATTTTTTTATTAGTTCTTCGCTGTTAGTTAAAATTATCCCACCTCTTGGACCTCTTAAAACTTTGTGAGTTGTAGATGTAACAACATCTGCATAGTCTACAGGGTTTGGGTAAACACCTCCAGCAACAAGACCAGAGAAATGTGCCATGTCAACTAAAAGATAGGCTTTAACTTTATCAGCTATCTGTCTAAATTTTTTAAAATCAATAATTCTTGAGTAAGCACTTCCACCAGCTATTATAATTTTTGGATTATTTTCAATAGCAAGTCTTTCTACGTTTTCATAATCTATCAATCCAGTTTCTTTGCTCACTTCATAGTGAATTGCATTAAACCACTTTCCTGATTGAGCTGGTTTAGCGCCATGTGTTAAGTGCCCTCCAGAATTTAAACTCATTCCTAATATAGTGTCCCCAGGCTTTACAAGAGCTAAATATACAGCACCATTTGCTTGCGCACCTGAATGTGGTTGAACATTTGCAAATTTACAGTTAAAAAGTTTTTTTGCTCTTTCTATAGCTAAATTTTCTGCCACATCAACATGTTCACAACCTCCGTAATATCTTTTTCCAGCGTAACCTTCTGCATATTTATTTGTTAACACTGAACCCTGAGCATCTAGCACAGCTCTTGAAACCATATTTTCTGAAGCGATAAGTTCTATGTGGTTTATCTGTCTGTCGTATTCATTATTTATTGACTGAAAAAGATCTTGATCACTGCTAGATAAGTCTTTATTAAAAAAATTATTTAAATCTATTTTGTTCATATATTGATTTTATTTACTCTTTTTAAATGTCTCCCACCTTCAAATTTAGTTTTAAGAAAATAGTTAATAAGATCATAGGCATCTTTGTTTTTCATCATTCTTGATCCGATGCAAATAATATTTGCATTGTTGTGTTGTCTGGAAAGTATAGTGCTCTTTTTGTTGTAGCATTGAGCTGCTCGAATACCCCTAAACTTATTCGCAGTAATAGACATGCCAGTCCCAGATCCACAAACTAAAATTCCAGCATCACTTTTTTTTAAAATCACTCGTTTTGCTACTCTTTTTGCAAAATCAGGGTAATCTACCGAATTACTTGATAATGGACCTAGATCTATTATCGGTATGTCTTTATCAATTAAATAATCTTTAACTTTTTCCTTTAATTCATAACCAGCGTGATCAGAGGCTATACATATTTTTGAAAAGATCATTTATTTGAAAATTCCTTAATTATTAAATTACTTTTATATATACTAATAATATTATATTTGTCGCAGAAGATAAATCTTATAAAGGTAATTATGAAACAAATTGGAACATATCCAAGTCTAAGAATGAGGCGGAATCGAAAAGCAGACTGGGTTAGAAGGCTTGTTTCTGAGCACAACTTATCTGCGAATGATTTGATATTACCATTATTTGTCAAGGAGGGTGTTGGAAAAAAAGAACACATCAATTCGATGCCAAATGTATTTCGTTATTCTATAGATGAATTAGCTCGCGTTGTAGAGAAAGCATGCAAATTAAAAATACCACTTGTAGCTCTTTTCCCCTATTCAGATTCAAAAAATAAAGACACAAAGGGTAAAGAGGCATTAAACAAAAAAAATTTAATTTGTAGATCTTTAAAATATTTAAAAAAAGAATTCAAAAATGATATTGGTATCATGTGCGATGTTGCTCTTGATCCTTACACTAGTCATGGTCATGATGGTATATTGAAAAATAATAATGTTGAGAATGATTTAACAGTAGATGTATTAATTAAACAATCTTTACTTCAGGCAGAAATGAAATGTGATATTATTGCACCATCAGACATGATGGATGGTAGAATTGGAAAAATTAGAAATGCATTAGATAAAAAAGGTTTTAAAAATACTCAAATTGTTTCTTATGCTGTTAAATATGCATCAAACTTTTACGGTCCGTTTAGAGATGCAGTTGGTTCAAAAAACAAATTAAAGGGTGATAAAAAAACATATCAAATGGATTTTAGAAATTCTAGTGAAGCCATAAGAGAAGTTGCATTAGACATCAAAGAAGGTGCAGATATAGTTATGGTTAAGCCAGGTATGCCTTATTTAGATATAATAAGATTAGTAAAAGATAACTTTAAAATACCAATTTTTTCTTATCAAGTTTCAGGTGAATATTCACTTATTAAAAATGGAATTAAGAAAGGAATTATAAGTGAAGATGCAATTCTAGAAAGTTTAATTTCATTAAAACGTAGTGGATCTAATGCAATTGTTAGTTATTTTTCTTTAGAAGTAGCTAATCAATTAAAATAATTTTCAAAAACCATCCTTGATTTTGGAAATGATAAATTATTTGGAAAAAAAAATTTATTAGTCAGCAAATTTCTTGTAAAACTTAAAGCCATTAATATTTGTTTATTTTCTAAAATGTTAATTTTAGTTTTTGATAATAAAAAAATTGGAATTTGATATTTAATATTATCAATTTCAACTGTTTTATATTTTTGGCTTTGATCTTCTGCAGAAATAAATTGTTGAAGGAAAGGATCGAAACCAAGCTCTTTCAACAATGTAAGTTCCCATGAAATATAAAGTTCTATCCAGTTATCATTGTCAAAATTTTTAAATAAATTATCTAATGAAATGTATAAATTTTTATATGGCTGAGACTCGGGTAGTAGAAGATTTAAGATAGAAGAAATAGACAAAAGTGCAGAAGTTTTTTTCTTATCATTAAAATATTTAGGAGAAATTGCTTCTATTAATTCTGTTTTAAAATAACCTAATCTATTTTCTGATTTGGCAGAGTAAATTATAAATATTTTATTTGAAATTTGAAGAAAATTTCTGATTTTTCTTGAAGTACCGCCATAGATGATTCCACTAACTTTTCCTCTTTTGTTGGTAAAAACATTAACAATATTAGCATTTTCTCTAAATTTTATTTTTGAAAGCAAGAAACCCTCATCTTCCCAGTTCATAGCAACACTTTTAAATTAGTTAATAACTTTTGAGCAGCATTTTGTTGAGCATCTTTTTTCGATGTTCCAGTAGCAATAAATCTTTTTGAGTTTTTAATGTGTACTTCAACTTTAAAAATAGGACTATGTTGGGGGCCTGACTGCTTTTTAATTATATATACTGGCAAAGTCTTAAATTTTTTTAAACTATATTCTTGTAATTGTGTTTTAGCATCTATTTTTGTTTCGATTGATTTTTCTAGAAACTCTCCCCAAATATTGAGTATAAATTTCTCAGCTATTTGCATTCCCTGATCTAGAAATATAGCACCTAACAAAGCCTCTAAACCATCACTTATAATTTTGTCATCTGACCTACTTAGACCTTTGTAAGAACCACCCGTTGTTATAAATTTTTTAAGTTCAAGTTTTTTCGCAACAAGTAAACAAGTTTTTTTATTAACTAAATTTGCAAATTTTTTATCAATTACACCTTCTTTATCGTTAGGGTAAATCTTCAAAAGATTTTTCGCAAAAACTAAACCAAGGACCCTATCTCCTAAGAATTCTAACTTTTCGTTGTTCTCATCGCTGTTGTGACTTTTATGAATTAAACTTTTTATTAATAAATCTTTATTTTTAAATTTAATTCCAATTTTTTGTTCCAATTTATTTAAAAGCTCTGTCATTTTAATAATTTAAAAGACCTCTCTATTCTTAAAGAGTGATTCCAATTCCAAAATTTAAGCACACTTCCAGAAATAGTGTCATTAGAGAAAAAAATAATTGTAGCTTTTCCCACCAAATTTTCACCTGAAACATAACCAACACTTGAGAGGTAACGACTATCTTTTGAACAATCTCGATTGTCTCCTAAAAAAAAGAAATAATTTTTTGGAACTTTATATTCGTCAGTATTTTGCATTGTTCCTAATTGATTATAAACTGCAATATATTGTTTGCCATTAGGTAAAGTCTCTTTGTATGCCTTGACTTTTGGAGATGTCATTCCACATCTTATTTCTTGTTTGATGTTGACCACTTCTCTTAAAATTTCTTTTTTATTTAATAGTAATTTTCCATTTTTAAATTGTACGGTATCACCTGGTAAGCCAATCAATCTTTTAATATAGTCTGTCCGATTATCAGCTGGAGTTTTGAAAACTACTAAATCTCCATAACTTGGTTCTTTGTCAAATAATCTTCCAGAAAAAAAAGGTGGACTGAATGGGAATGAATGCTTGCTATATCCATAAGCATATTTAGTCACAAATATACGATCGCCCACTAATAGTGTCGGTTCCATGGATGAAGAGGGAATATAAAAAGGTTGTAGAAATAAAGATCTAATTATTAAAGCTATTATTAATGCGTAAAATAAAGTTTTTATGTTTTCAAAAACTGTTAAAAAGAATTTTTTTTTCATAATCTGGTTATAACTACCATGGCTAAGGCATATTTTTGCTCGTCTGATATGCTTATAAATATCTTATATTTTTTTTTAATAATTTGTCTGACGGTAGATTTTGTCTTACCAACTAATGTGATATATGGCTTACCCTTTTTATCATTATTTATTGATATATCTTTAAAGGATATCCCTCCTGACAAACCAGTGCCCAGTGCTTTAGATAATGCTTCTTTTGCAGCAAATTTTTTAGCATAGCTAGCTACTTTATTGGCCTTACATTCTATAGTTTTTATTTCACTTTTAGAAAATATTTTCTTTCTAAAATTTTTGTTAATTAAAGCTTTTTTAATTCTACTTACATCGACAATATCACAACCTATTCCATAAACTGACATACTAACCTATGATTTTCCTAAATTGTTTTATCACTTCAGGCAGTCCAACATAAATAGACTCACCAACTAAAAAATGTCCAATGTTAAACTCTTTTATTTTTTTAATTTTACATATTATCTTAGCAGACTCATATGTTAACCCGTGTCCTGCATGAACTTCTAAACCTAAAGAAGATGCAAAACTTACTGCATTATTAATTTTTCTAAATTCTTGCTTGAAGCTTTTTCTTTTGTTTATTAAATTGCAGATTTTTCCAGTATGAAATTCGACACAATCTACATTTAACTCTTTAGAAATTTTTATATCTTTAATATTGGGTTCAATAAATAAACTAATACGAGAACCATTTTCTTTTAATTTCAAAATAATTTTTTTTAGAAATTTTTTTTTATATTTTAAATTGAGCCCACCTTCTGTTGTAATCTCTTTTCTTTTTTCAGGAACTATACAAACAAAATTAGGCTTGTGTCTTAATGCAATATTTAACATTTCTGTTGTTGCGGCAATTTCTAAGTTTAACGGAATTTGCAATTTGGATTTTATTTCTTTTAAATCGAGATCATTAATATGTCTTCTGTCTTCTCTTAAATGTATTGTAACAGAGTGCGCTCCATAATTTTCTGCAATTATGGCAGCACGTAATGGACTTGGATATTTTTCACCTCTAGCATTTCTGACTGTTGCTACATGATCTATATTTACTCCAAGTCTTATTTTATTCATTTAAGATCTCTACTACCTGGCTTAGTTGTGGGAACCGATATTAAATCATTTGGTAATTCACTTTCTTTGTAAGTTGGAATATTGATTTTGACTTGAGAAATTATTTTTTTATCTAACTTAGACTCATTGTTGGACCTATCAATCAAACAAGCATAACCTAGAATATTTGCCCCTGCTAATTTGATTAATTTTGAACATTCTAAACTTGACTTCCCTGTAGTAATCACATCCTCGACTACTAAGACTTTTTGATCTTTTAATATATTAAACCCTCTTCTTAATTTAAATTCACCATTTACTCTTTCTGAAAATATTGTTTCTTTTTTTAATAATTTTCCCATTTCGTAACCAATAATAATACCACCCATCGCTGGGGAAAGAATTAAATCAATTTCGTTAAATTCTTTAGAAATTTTTTCTGCTAGTGAAATACAAAATTTTTCTGCTTGAAATGGTTTGCTTAGTAGTTGCGCACATTGAATATATTGAGGACTATGTAAACCAGACGAAAGCACAAAGTGACCATCTATTAATGCATTAGTCTCTTTTAAAATTTTTAAGGAATCTTTGTATGAAAGCATTTTTTTTTTCTTTATGTCTTATGATTTTAAATATCAAATTTTTTTGCTTGATTTGACTTATCAAGTTTGTAAAGTTTTTTAAATCATTTATTTTCAAATCAAACGAGAACTGTAGAAATCTATCTTTTTTTTTTACTAACTCCACATTTAAAATATTACTTCCATTTAATCCAATTAAAGTACTTACCTCTCCTAAAACACCAGGTTGATCAGGTAAATCTATCAATAAAGTACTTGTGTATTCTTTACCTTTATTCGTCGATTGATTTTCTGATTTATCTTGCCAATATCTCCTAATAGCGGCTCTAGCTTTCCCTGTTTTTGATGATGATATCCAGTGAAGAGACGGCGATACATTTTTTGAATTTATAACTTCAACTGTATCTCCGTTATATAGGTGAGCTTGTAAAGCTGATTCACGACCGTTTATTCTACAGGCAATTGCCGTATTACCAATATTAGTATGTACAGCATAAGCAAAATCAATAGGCGTAGCATCTTTCGGAAGTTTAATTACGGCTCCTTTAGGTGTAAAACAAAAAACATTCTCCTGAAACATTTGAAGTTTTGTAAATTCAAAATAATGTTCAGGACTATTACCCTTTTCCATTATTTCAACTAGATCTCTTAACCAGTCATATTCTTTCCATGATAGATCAGATAATTTTTCAGAAGATTTATACTTCCAATGAGAGGCTATTCCCCTCTCTGCAAAATCATGCATTTGATGAGTTCTTATTTGTATTTCTATCCGTTGTTTTTTTGGTCCTATTATTGCTGTGTGTATTGACTGGTATTTATTTATCTTTGGCGTTGAAATATAATCTTTAAATTTAAATGGTATAGCCGAATATCTACTATGAAGTATACCAAGAGCTTTGTAGCAATCATCTGTGGAGTTTACTATAATTCTGAATCCTACAATGTCAGTCAAATGTTCTAAAGAAATTTTTTTATTTTGAATTTTTCTCCAAATTGAAAAAGGAGTCTTTTCTCTACCAGCTAATGTGGCGGTAATACCATTTTCTATCAGTAAAGATACAAGTTCTTCTGAAATAATCTTAAAATTATCAATACGATTATCTTTGATAAATTTTAATCTTTCAATAATTAAATTTCTAGCCTGATTATTTAAAACTGAAAAGGAAAGGTCTTCCAACTCGTCTCTTATTAAATTCATTCCCATACGATCAGCAAGAGGAGCATATATTTCCATTGTTTCTTTAGATATGTGTTTTTTTTTATCTTCAGATGAAAAAGCATTAATAGTTCTCATGTTGTGTAGTCTGTCAGCTAACTTGACAAGTAACACTCTGATATCCTTAGATGTAGCTAAAATTAATTTTCGGAAATTTTCTGCTTGTGAGTTTTCAATTGCTTTTTCCTCTAATGCTGAAATTTTTGTTACGCCATCGACTAAGTCTGCCACTTCTTTACCAAATTCTTTCAAAACTAGATCGTATGTTGCTTTAGTATCTTCGATTGTGTCATGTAGTAATCCAGTAATAATAGTTGCGCTGTCTAATTTTAATTCTACTAAAATATCCGCAACGGCAATTGGGTGAACTATATACGGAAGTCCTGAAACTCTTTTTTGATTTTTATGGGCCTCTAATGCAAAGTTGTAAGCTTTATTTAATGGAACGCTGTTTGAAAATTTATTATATGAGTGTATTTTACTCAAAAGTTGATCTGAACTATACATTAATCAATTATAACACTTTCATTTAATCTTGTAATCTCATTCCTTAGTTTAATGTTAAGTTTTTTAATTAAAAATTCTATGTTTTTATTGAGTATAGGGTGAACCCATCCAGGCGATATTTCTACCAGAGGATAGAGTACAAAATTTCTTAAATGAGCTCGTGGATGAGGTAGAATTATCTCTTTTAAATTAACTATTTTACCGTAATAATCGATAATATCAATATCACATGTACGTGGCTGATTTTTTAATCCTCTATTTCTTTGCAGTTTTTTTTCGATACCTTTAAATATATTTATTAATGATTCTGGTTTTTCATTTGTGTTACCAGCAATACAAATGTTTAAAAATTTAGGATTTTTCTTATTTGGATAAGAGGGAGTTTCATAAATATTAGATACCTTTAATATTTTAAATTGTTTAGAGTTTATTAATTCTATACTTTTTTTTATATTGTAAAATCTGTCTCCATTAGAGGAATTTAGATTTGAACCAATGTTTATATAAATCATTTTTTTGAATTTCTAAAAATTTTTTGTTTTTCTCTGTCCCAGTCTCTTTTCTTTTTAACTTGTCGTTTATCATAATTTTTTTTACCTTTACCAACAGCTATCTGGAGCTTAGCTTTTCCATTTTTAAAATATAGTTTAGTTGGGACTAACGTTAAGCCTTCTTGGTTAATTCTTCCTATAAGTTTGTTGATTTCTTTTTTTTTAAATAAAAGTTTTCGATCCCCTTTTGGATTGTGATTATTATAACTTGATTGTTTATAAAGTGGAATATGTGAGTTGATTAAAAATATTTCTCCATTTTTATCTACAGCATAAGAATCTGCGATACTAGCTTTGCCATCTCGCAAAGATTTAATCTCGGACCCTTTCAAAGCAATGCCCGCTTCTAATAATTCTAAAAAAAAATAATTAAAACTTGCTTTCCTGTTAAGACAAATAATTTTTTGTACCGGAATAACTTTTTCTTTCATTAAATTAATTTAGCTTGATGAAGTGCTTCTTTAACTATTTTTTTTGTATTCTCAGTTATTTTTACAAGTGGCAATCTAAGATTATCTGAGGAAAGGCCCAATAAAGATGCTGCATACTTGACAGGTGAGGGATTACTTTCAATAAAAAGAGATTTATTTAATGGCATTAATATATTATTTATTTCTTCAGCTCTATTTTGAAGATTGTGATTGTCTCTAGCCAAGGATGAATTCTGCATCTCAGAACATAATTTTGCTGCTACATTAGCTGTCACACTTATACAGCCCTGCCCTCCTCTTTTATTAAAGTCTAAAGCATTACCGTCTTCACCTGTAAGCATAATAAAATCTTTTCCCATAACCTTGCGTTGTTGGTCAGCACGATTTAAATCTCCTGTAGCATCTTTAACACCTGCAATATTTTTTAATTCAAACAACCTGCTCATTGTCTCTACTGACATATCGATTACAGATCTGGATGGAATATTGTAAATTATTATTGGTATTCCAACATTGTCATTAATTTTTTTATAATGCTGATACAGACCCTCTTGAGTTGGTTTGTTATAATATGGTGTAACTATTAACAATCCATCTGTTCCAGCTTTTTCCGCAAATTTTGACAATTCTACTGCTTCTTTGGTAGAATTAGAACCAGTGCCTGCAATAACAGGTATTTTATTTTTACATTCTTTAACTGACAGATTAATAATTTTTCGGTGCTCATCATGGGAAAGAGTTGGGGACTCCCCTGTGGTTCCGCCTGGTACTAATCCATGCGTTCCACTCTTCAAATGATAATGAATTAAATTTACATAGTTTTCTTCATCTAATTTATCATCTTTGAAAGGTGTGATTAACGCAACAATTGATCCTTTAAACATATATCAAAATAATATAATTAATTTTTTATCTTATAAACTTTATGCTTAATCGAAAAAATAGTCTAGTAAATTTAACGATAATATTATTTTCCTTGTTTTTTTTAACTCATTCACATGCTGAAGAAGGAGGTTTTATTTTTCCTAAAAAAAAAATATTTATATTAAAAAATATTGAAGAAAAACAAATTAAAGTTGAGAATAACTCAAAAAATTCAATAGATTTACCTCAAAAGAAACCTTTTCAAAATAAACAAATTATAAAAAAATCGACTGATATCAATAAAAAAAAAGAAGTAAAAAAAGATGTTCTAACTAATAATTTGCCAGCAAAAAAACCTGTTGCAAAAAATGATGAAAAAGAAAAAAACCTCGATATAACTTTTTTAGAAGTTGAAACTCAAAAAAAAATTCAAGAAATAAAAAAACAAACTATAATTAAAGAACCCAAGCAAATTATAAAAGCTGAAAATATTTTTTTGTATCCATCTAAAAAACCATTAACTTATTCGAATGTGTCAAGCAAAGTTGAAGCAAAATCTAAAATATTAAAAGATAATGATTATATTAAAGCAAAAAATATTTTTAATCTTATTAAAAAAGGTAAGTGGATTACAGCATTGCAACAAACTAAGAAAATTAAAGATAAAGAATTTAAAAGTTTAGTGACCTGGCTCTATCTCAAAGAGCGTGGTAACCAAGCAACTTTCAACGATTATAAAAATTTTATAGCTGATAATCCTGATTATCCTAGAATTGGGAGATTGAGATACATGGCAGAACATAAAATTATACTCGATAATACATCACCAAAAATAATAATAAATTGGTTTAATGATACAGAGCCTTTAAGTGGAACAGGTAAAATTAAGCTTGGTGCAGCTTACATGAAAATTAAAGAAAGCGAACTAGGAATAAATCTAATTAAATCTGGCTGGGTTAACGCAGACTTATCGTCAAGAGATGTAAAGTATTATAAAAAAAGATTTAATAAAATTTTGAAAACAGAAGATCATTTAAGAAGAACAGACTACTTGGCGTGAAATAAAAAATATTGGGATCTAAAAATAATGTTGCGATACTTGCCTAAAAAAAAGAGACTATTATATAATGAACGATTTATAC
>Ga0115001_10001242_pt1 | contig 19755 bp, 8 predicted proteins | sample ArcticOcean_MG_C_12_FD_89869 | JGI IMG/M metagenome (GOLD analysis project Ga0115001, IMG submission 89869) | Marine microbial communities from western Arctic Ocean - ArcticOcean_MG_CB8_130 | ecosystem: Environmental > Aquatic > Marine > Oceanic | place: Arctic Ocean: Canada Basin | collected... | reverse complement strand
TTCATTAACTACTTATTCATTTTTTATTTAATTGTTTTTTGAGTAGTTTTTTAGCTTTTTTAGTTTTTTTATTTTTATTACCACCTTTAATTATATTATCACCTATATTATTTTTGCTATTAATAATTGGGTTAATTATGGCACCTATCATTATAACAATTATAATATATATATCACATAAAGCTAATAAGGCTAAAAAAGCTAAAAAAGCTAAAAAACTACTCAAAAAACAATTAAATAAAAAATGAATAAGTAGTTAATGAAATGATTATTAGTTATATTTTAAAAAAGCATAATAATATTATAATATTATAATATTATATTAATATAATAGTTTATTTAAAATATGGCATCATCTATAAAAAAAATTATAATTGTGATTTTAATTATTTTAACACCACTATTACTAGTTGTAGGGTTTTTTTTAGCTATGTTTGCTCCATTTATACTTCCCGGTATTCTTGTTATAATATTAATATTTATACCGTTAGGTATAATACTTGCTATTTTAGCGATTTTATTTTCTAATCTCCGTGAGCCATTTTTATTTTTATTGTTTCTTATATTGCCTATACTAATTATTTTAAGTATAACTGCTTCTCAATTAGAGCCCGCGAATGCAACTGAACATAGAGATACGGTAGATGAATAACAAAGACAGTACTATCGATCGTTAATTATATATTTCCTAATATAATAAATAAAATTAAAACATTTAAAGATATTTTTATATATTAATTAAATTTTATTAATATATAAAAAAAAATTGTATAATAATATATTAATAAATATTAATACTAATGTCATTATTTCAAGAAATGGATTATAATAGTAATATTGAACGCGTTAAAAAAATTCAATTTTCAATTTTATCACCGGAAGAAATTGTAAAGCGTTCAGTTGCCGAGATATTTACACAGGAAACATATGAAAATGATAATGCTAAAATAGGAGGCTTATTTGATCCACGCATGGGTGTATTGGATAATGGTAAAATATGCCCTACCGATCAATTAAGTAATAGATTATGCCCAGGTTATTTCGGCCATATTAATTTAGCACAACCAGTATTTTATATTCATTATCAAAAATACATCATTAATATATTACAATGTGTTTGTTGGAAATGTTCTAAATTATTAATTGACGCTTCCGATAAACATATACAACCTCATATTCAAATGCGAAAGGGGTCTAAACGTTTTAAATTCGTATTAACTAAATGTAAAAAAGTTAAACGTTGTGGTGAAAAAAATTGTAACGGTTGTGGTACGCTAGCACCCACTACGATTAAAAAGGAATTAAATGGTATTGGTAAATTAGTAGCCATATGGAAGTCCAAGAAGTCTGATGAAGAAAAAGATATTAAATTTTATTGGAACGCGTCTGATGTATTAAAAATTTTTAAACGAATTTCAGATGAAGATATAAATGCTATGGGTTTCAGTAGTATATTTTCTAGACCTGAATGGTTAATATGTACTGTATTTGGAGTAGCTCCTCCTTCGGTTCGCCCTTCTGTTCGTTCTGATAATAATAGTCGTATGGAAGATGATTTAACACATAAATTATGTGATATTATAAAAACGAATCGTACATTAAAATACAAACTGGAACAGAAAGCTGCTAAAAAAATTATAGATGAATGGTATCAATTGTTACAGTATCATATTGCTACCTTTGTCGATAATACAATTCCCGGTATTCCTCCTGCGCAACAGCGTTCGGGTAGGTCATTAAAGTCGATTAAAGAGAGACTTAAGGCAAAACAAGGAAGAGTAAGGGGTAATTTAATGGGAAAACGCGTAGATTTTTCAGCAAGAAGTGTTATTACACCCGATCCTAATATAGGTATTAATGAATTAGGTGTTCCGTTAAAAATTGCTAAAAATTTAACCTATCCCGATACCGTAACAAAATATAATTATGATATATTGTCCTCGTATGTTAAAAATGGTTATGACACCTATCCGGGAGTAAAATCAATTAAACGAAAACGAGATGGTCGCATGGTGTGTTTAAAAGTTATTGACACAGATTTATATGAACTCGAAATAGGGGACATTGTAAATCGTCATTTAATAGATGGTGATTATGTATTATTTAATAGGCAACCTTCTTTACATAAAATGAGCATGATGGCTCATGTAATTAAAGTATTGCCATATAATACATTTAGACTTAATGTTAATGTAACGACACCCTATAATGCTGATTTTGATGGAGATGAGATGAATATGCATGTCCCACAATCGATTCAAACACGAAATGAATTAAAAAATCTGGCCCTTGTTCAAACGCAAATTATTACTCCTGCCCAACACAGGCCAATTATCGGGTTAGTTCAAGATTCTATTATAGGATCCTTTTTATTAACAAAAGAAACAACGTTCTTAACATATCAAGAAGTATCAACTATAATCACATCTTTACCTGATTTTAAGTATAGTATTCCCAAACCTACCATTCATAAAAATACCCCTGTTAAACAATTATTAATAGATTTTCCAAATTTTCCTTTACATACATTTATGTTAACTGAAAAGGATCTAGTACCCATCGATTTATGGTCGGGCAGTTTAATATTTTCGCAAATTATTCCTAATATTAATATTAATAAAAAAACATCGTCGTTGGGTGGTAAAAATTATGTGTCGATTGATAAAGGACATCTAAAAATGGGGGTATTAGATAAAAGTTTATTAGGACCTAAATCACAAGGAATTATTCATGTTATTCATAATGATTATGGAGCAGATAAAACAAGAGAATTTCTCGATAATAGTCAAACGGTACTTATTGAGTGGATGCTGATGTCCGGATTTAGTGTAGGGTTAAGTGATCTCATGGTCGATAATGAATCTAAATCCAAAATGCAAGAAGTAATAATCAGTAAGAAACGAAAAGTAATTGAAATTATTGAACAGGTTCATAATGGCTTACTTAAAAATAATACGGGAAAGGATAATAGTAATGAATTTGAAATTCAAATATTAAAACATTTAAATGCGGCGACTGCTGAATCGGGTAATATGGGATTAAAATATTTAAGTGCTAAAAATAGAATGAGTCAGCTTGTGGATTCGGGTTCAAAGGGTTCTAAATTAAATATAGGACAAATGATTGCGTGTGTAGGACAACAATCTGTGGATGGTAAGCGATTACCATACGGATTTAGAGACAGAACACTACCACATTTTCATAAATACGACGATGGTGCGGCAGCGAGAGGTTTTGTAGAAAATAGTTTTATTAAGGGATTAAATCCTATTGAATTCTTCTTTCATGCTATGGGAGGCAGGGAAGGTCTTATCGATACGGCTGTTAAAACATCGGAAACGGGTTATATTCAAAGAAAATTAGTTAAAGGAATGGAGAACATTCATGTTCGTAATGATTATACAGTTCGTAATTCAAACGGTCATATTGTACAGTTTTTATATGGAGAAGATGGTGTGGATGCTACTAAAATTGAAAAAGATAAATTAATAACAGTTGAAATGACCTACGATGCGATATATAAAGAATATCATCTCAGCGTTAATGATAATTGGAAATTATATTTGGATGAATCGACATACGAAACGTTTACGTCTTATCCCATAACAGTAACTGAACATACCTTTGATCGCTATTATACTCAAATAATTAAAGATAAAAAATTCTTTGTAGAAGAATTAAGGAAATATGATTTAACGGAGGGGGGGTCCATTTATATTCAGATTAATATGAAACGTTTACTTATGAATACGCAAAAAATGTTTCAAAATAAAAATATTAGATCAGACATCGATCCAATCTTTATTATTGAAAAAATAAAAGAATTAGAAAATAAATTAAAAATTAATGAATACAATACAAATAATAAATTACTCATGATGATTATTAGAGCCTATCTATCGCCAAAAAAATTAATCCAAGAATACAATTTTAATAGATTAGCATTAGATTATATAGTCGGTCACATATATCAACAATTTTTCAGTTCTATATGTCAGCCAGGTGAATTAGTAGGGATTATATCCGCACAATCTATTGGCGAACCCTCTACACAAATGACACTTAACACCTTTCACTTTGCGGGTATCTCTTCTAAATCACAAGTTACACGTGGTTTGGGCAGATTTAAAGAGGTTCTTAGCGCTACTCGAAAAATTAAGAGTCCTTATTTAACGGTATATTTAAAAGATGATTTTAAATATAATAAATTTAAAGCTACCCAGGTAATTAATGATATCGCCATTATAAAAATAAAAGATTTGGTCGTATCGACTGAAATATATTATGAAAATGAAATCAATATAACGGGTACTGAAAACGATCTGATGTCAGTCTATAAAATTTTCGACGCAATTGATCAAGAGACGACAAAAGATATTATTAACCCATGGGTATTATCAATAGAATTAAATAAGAAAAAATTACTTGATAAAAATATTAAAATGATCGATATTTATTACAAAATTATATCTAAATTTAATAACGATTATGAAGATATTTCATGCATATTTAGTGATGATAACTCCGACCAATTAATATTTAAAATTCAATGTATTAATAAAAGTACGACTGCTGAAACGGACCAAGAAGGTATTATCGAGTTATTAAAAATATTAGAAACTACCATATTACATGATTTGGAATTATCAGGGGTCCGTAACATTATTAATGCTTCTATGTCTAAATATGAAAATGTAACGCAGTATGATGAAGAAACAAATAATTATGTTAAAAAACCCGAATGGGTTATTGACACAACGGGAAGTAATTTACTTGAAATATATAATCATCCCGCTGTTGATGCTTATAAAACTATTTCAAATGATATTCACGAAGTCATGAATGTATTTGGTATTGAAGCCGCACGATCCTTAATTATAAATGAAATTCACGATATATTTGAACAATCTTCATCAAATGTGAATTTTAGACATTTAGCATTATTGGCCGATGTAATGACGAATAAAGGCTATATTATGTCGATTGATCGTCATGGAATTAATAAAAGCAACAGAGGGCCCTTGGCCAAATGTTCATTCGAAGAAACTCCGGATATTATTCTTAAAGCCGCACTCTTTGCCGAAACAGATAACATTAATGGAGTATCTTCTAATATTATGCTTGGACAAGAGCCACCTATTGGGACAGGCTCTATTGATATATTGTTTGATGAGCAAAAATATTTCGAATCTATTTTAGAACTAAAGCAAACAACAGATGATATAGAATCTAAAGAGGAATATGTAGAAGATTCTAAATCAGAAGTAGAAAATTATAAACAAAAGGCACTATTACGTAATATCTGTAAGCCCGAACTATTCACTGAAAACATGTTTAATATTATGTAAGTACCCTATACGAGCATGGACATTATAATAAATTGTGTACTTTAACTTCTATAAAAAACGATTCGATAAATGAAAATAATTCAAATGTACGATTGTCTGGATTATATTTATTTGCTATATGATATAATAAATGTAAATCACTATCAGACATATCTTGTTTATCGCGAATAAATTTTATATAATGACTCGGAAGTGTTTTTAAATCAAAATTTAAAAGATGTAGATCTTGTATATACGCTTTTAATTTAGTTATACATAATAAAGTGGTCATGTTTACTAATAATTTATGTATTTTTTCTAAAAAAATATATATGGGCTTATATTGAGGTAATGATTTATAATTAATGACTAGCATTAATTCATATAAATTATTACAATTATGAATGTTATGGAGCACTTTCTTGGTATATTTTTTATTATGTATATAGTTATTTATTTCCTGTTTGTCTAAATAACAACGTATATTAAAACATAACTTCATTAATTTAGAGTTAAACACATGTAAGCTACTATTATTAGATATAATAATAAATTTATTATATTTATAATAGTTTTCAATTATATATAATAAAGCATTCAAATTTTTTTCACGAACGATATCTACATTACGTAAAATAATAATTCTATATTTATTATGTAAAGTAGCATTGGAACATAAATTAAGTAAAAAATCTGCTATAATTTTTTTAATGTGTTTTACATTTTCTAAAAAATCTATTTCATAATAATAGTGACTAGTTGTATATATACAAGTATATGATTTATGGTTATATTTAAAGTTTTTTGTTATTTTTTGAGTAAAAATATTATTTTGTGTAAACAAATGATTTATAAAAGCCTGTATTAAAGTCCTTTTTCCTATATTTTTTTTCCCATATAAGAATATATTTTGTAAATTATCGGTAGTAAATGTAGCTAATCTATCTGCGATTTTTTTATTGATAATAAAATCATTAAATTGAGTAGGTTTAGATACTATCATTAATTGATACTGTAAATATATTTTTATATAAATATAAAACTTTAATATAATATATATATATATATATTATAGTGATTAAAAATATCTAATGACATCTAATCAATTTAACTGGAAACAAAATATATGGCCTTTAATTGATAATTATTTTCAAACAACTAAAAATTACATATCCCACAATCAATTAGATTCATATAATATATTTTTAAAAAATCAAATACCGAAAACGATACGACAATTTAATCCTATGATATTTACAAAAGGTGAACACGAATATTTTGACCATGCCGATAATAAAAAAATTCATTATATACATAAAATAGAATTTATTATAGGCGGGACGTTAAGTGAAGATGGTGAAAAAGTCTTTAATGACGGTAAAGGTATATATTTAAGTAAGCCAATCATTCAAGAATTAGTTAAAGAATCTATCCATATTCATAAAGATACAACAACTGCGACAACAGACGCGGTACCAGCACCGACAGCACCGACAGCATCGCCTGAAACAGCGACACCATCAGACGCAATCGTATCATCCGATAGTGTAAAAGATGTTAGGGTAAAACAATTATTTCCTAATGAAGCACGATTAAAAAATTTAACATATTCTAGTTTAATTTCTTGTGATATTTTTATTATAATTACAAATGTTAAGATCGTAAATAAACAACCTGTGTTATATAAGGGCAAAGTACAAGTATATAAAGAAATTCCGTTAGGTAATATACCGATTATGGTCCAATCAAATCTCTGCGTATTATCAGATAAGCCTAAACCTATTTTATATGAAATGGGCGAATGTATATATGATCAGGGTGGGTATTTTATTATAAATGGTAAAGAAAAGGTCATTATAAACCAAGAACGACAAGTTGAAAACCGCATATACATAAATAAAAATAAAGTAGATCCTACTATTCAATATGAATTAAAAATTCGCTCAGTACCTGAAAATATTTTTCAACCCGCACGCATAACGACCTTATATATGACTGATACAAATGCTATTTATGTTAGAATACCCCATTGTAATGCTTTAAAATTATTAGAAAAAGATTCAGGGGCTTCAAAGGTTACTAATTATGATATACCATTGTTTTTATTATTTAGAGCGTTGGGCGTGGTGTCGGATAAAGACATTGTTCGTTCAATTATAGATATAAATAATTCTAGTTTATCTAAAAATGTTATGGATATATTAAGAAATAGTATATATGAACAGTATGATCGCGCACCCGTATTCACTCAACATGATGCCTTACTTGAATTATCTAGATATGTAAATGTCTTAAATAAAAATACCATTCCACCCGATAATATGAAATTAATTATGTTACAAAATATATTAAGAAATTATTTTATTCCACATGTAGGGAAAATGTTTAAAGAAAAGGGTTTATTTTTAGCACATATGGTGAAGGAATTAATATTGGTTAAATTAAATATTCGTACGATAACAGATAAAGATAATTTTATGAATAAGCGTGTTGATACAGCTGGTTATTTAATAGGTACAATATTTAGGGATTTATATTTTAGAGTTAAAAATAACTTACGCGATAACTTAAATCGGGCGTATGCGGGAATAAAACCCACATTAAAAGAAGCTGATGCGGAATGGTCGAAAAGCCTTGGTGATGAAGAGACACATCGAACCCAATTAGATAATTTTATAGGACATAGCTCTTCTACAACAAGTATTATTAAAATTAATGAGTTATTCCAACAGCATATTATGAATGACGGATTTTTATATGCTTTTAAAAATTGCTGGGGATTAAAAAACGCTCGTGGTTGTAAGCAAGGTATCGTTCAAGATTTAAATAGACTCAGTTTTTTAGGGTATTTATCTCATTTGAGGCGATTAAATACTTCAATTCCCAGTGGTGCTAAAATTCGTGCTCCCCATTCATTGCATAGTAGTACATATGGCATTATATGCCCTTGTGAAACACCAGACGGTGGTAATATTGGCTTACGTAAAAATTTAGCCATTTCCGCAAAAATTACGTTTGGGACAAATTCAGATTCTTTTATGAAGTTATTATATTCATTACATTTAATATCCATATATGATATTGAAGATAAAAATATAAATAGATATACAAAAATTTTTTTAAATGAAAAAATTATAGGTTATCACGAATATCCTAAGCAATTATGCTATATGTTACGATTGTATAAACGCAATGCTTTAATTAATATTTATACATCGATATCTTGGTATATTATCGATAATATAGTTAAAGTTTCAACTACTTCGGGTCGATGTTGTCGGCCATTATTAGTAATTAAAAATAATACATGCTTATTAACGGACTCTCATATACAATCGATTAAAGATAAAGCTATGAATTGGAAACATTTGATAGGAGGAACTAGAACATTAGATATGAAGGCGGCACACGATACTAAAGAACCCTATATTGATGATAATAATTTATTAATAGAATTTAATAAAAAAAACTATACATATGTTTCATCGAAAGATATGTCATTACAAGAATGTCTCGAATATTATAGCGGTGTAATTGAATATGTCGATACAGAAGAAGCAAATAATAGTTTAATTGCGTTAACGCCCCATGATTTAGAAACAAGTCATTTAAGTCGTTATAATTATTGCGAAATACATCCAACTATGTTATTTGGTATTATCGCTAATAATATACCGTTACTTGAAAGAAATCAGGCACCGCGTAATCAATTTGCTACTGTTCATGGTAAACAAGCGTTAGGTGTATATGCTACTAATTTTAAAAATCGCATGGATACAAAGGTTCAGGTCATGTTTTATCCACAAAGACCCATTATTCAATCTATATATTCAAAATATTTATTTACGGATCAAATACCTCATGGAATTAATACCATTGTTGCCGTTGCTTGTTATAGTGGTTATAACCAAGAAGATTCGCTTATTTTTAATAAGTCTTCTATCGAAAGAGGGTTATTTCGTACTGTTAAATTTAGAACCTATTCTGAAAGAGAAGAAATTAATAATAGTGGTAAAAATAAAGAAGAAATTTGTTTTCCTGACGAACGTTTTACTCGTAATATGAAAATAGGCAATTATGGCAAATTAGATAAAAAAACAGGCATTATTCCAGAAAATACTCATGTGAACGATAGCGATATTGTTGTTGGTAAAGTAATGTATACGGGTGAAAAGGATATAAATGGTAATAAACTCTATTCCGATAATTCATTAATTGTAAAACGCCATGAGAGTGGTATAATAGATAAAATCCATTATAATACAGGTAATGATGATCAGAATTACATTAAATTACGCTTACGAAAAGATAAAATGCCTGAAATAGGTGATAAATTTTGTTCACGATTTGGTCAAAAGGGGACGATAGGTATGGTTTTACCCGCAGAAGACATGCCGTTTACCAAAAATGGTATCGTTCCAGATATTATTATGAATCCTCATGCTTTACCTAGTCGTATGACCTTAGGACAAATTTTGGAAGTCATTATGGGAAAGGTATCTGTTGAAAGTGGTAAAATAGCAAAACTAGCTAGTTTTTCAAATATAAACGAACCTGTTATTGGTGATATACTCGAAGAATTGGGATATGAAAAATGTGCGAATGAAGTGTTATATAATGGTATAGATGGAACTCAATTAAAAGTAAATATTTTTATGGGCCCGACATATTATCAACGATTAGTTCATCAAGTTGCTGATAAAATGAATTCAAGAACAACGGGTCCTCAGACTAGTTTAGCACATCAACCAGTAGGGGGGCGATCCATTGGTGGTGGCTTACGTATTGGTGAAATGGAACGGGATAGTTTATTGGCACACGGTATGTCTTATTTTATTAAAGAAAGTTTCATGGAACGTGCCGACAAATATTCCTTTTATATATCGAATAAATCGGGATTACTTGCGATTGTAAATAAGGAAAAAAAAATATTTGAAGATTTTAGTAAAGATGAAACTAAAATAAAAGTAAACAGAGAAGGCAATATCGAAAAATTTAGTAATAAAATATCAGATGCTGATTTTATATGTGTTGAAGCACCCTATACATTTAAATTATTTTTACAGGAAATTGAATCAATGGGCGTCGCCTTACGATTAGTAACAAGTGATATTTGTAAGCAATGGGAAACGATGACGGATGGGGCGATTACGTTACACGATACTTTGTCGCTACAAGATAGTGAGGAAGCTGTCCATCATATTCCCAATGTATCGACTACAATAAAAGAAAAAAAAAGTACGACCGAGCCATCTACTACAACTAATCAATATTATACGGGAAAAACATCACATTTAATTCGACCATTAAATAAATTTCATAATAAAATTAAAGAACTTTTATTAGATAATAAGTCGAATAATTTATGTAATATAACGGATACTCATAAAGCATTACTGGACACATCGGTTGGTAGAGGAGGCGATTTGTGGAAATGGTATAATTATAATTATACCACCGTATTAGGATTTGATATTGATATGATGGGCATAGAAAATACCGGCGAAGGTTTGGGTGGTGATGGTGCCAAAAAAAGATTACACGATATGAAAACATCAGGTACCGCAGATCAAAAAAAATGGGCTCGGCAATCTAAAATTTTCTTTGCCGTAGCCGATACCTCGAAAGATATTAGACAAATGGAGAATGTAGATGATAGTTACGTCGCTACTGTCCGTGAAGCATATCGCTATATGCCTGAAAATAGTTTTGATGTTGTTTCTAGTCAATTTACGGTTCATTATTATTTTGAGAATGAGACACATATAAAGCAATATTTACAAAATGTACAAACAAATATTAAAAAAGATGGCTATTTATTAATAACCTGTTTAGATGGCGAAAGTGTATATAATTTATTAAAACAACATAAGGAGACAACAGGACAAACAACATACGAAGGTATCGTTAATGATCCTATTACTGGTAAGACAAAGGTATGGGGTATTAATGGCTCAGAATTAGATTTAACAAGGGAGTCTTTGTCCAATCATACCTTTAAGGAAACTATAAAAGTATATTATGAATCAATCGGTCAAGAACAAGAAGAATATTTAGTTCATAAACAGCATTTAATTGAATTAGCTTCTACATATAATTTATTTTTAATTTCAGATACCGAATCACAAACAAATTTTAATATTTTACAACATGGAAGTGATATGTTTAAGAATGTATATGAACCTATTAAACGTAAATATAAGAGGAATCGACATTTAACATCATTGGGACATTACAAAAACAAAAATTTAAAAAACTACTCTGATTTACATCGCTATTATATATTTAAATATATTCCCGACATTTCAGATGAGCGAAGGGGATTATTACTAAATCAATCATTAGAAATAGTACAACGAACTCAAGATATTAAAACAAATCCCTATGCGATCAAATATTCATATATGCCCGAACATTTAATTGATTCTTTTACTAAATCTGTTAAACAATATGATGGTGGTAAAATTCCTAGAACGATAACAATTAAAAATAACTTAGAAGATAAACATAATGGCTCCATAATTGTTTATGAACATAAAGAAACTAAATTAAATAAGTTGTCACAGCAAGAACAACTATTAAAACAAGGTGGAACTATTGAACAATCAAGAAATAAATCAAGCATTGCTAATACAGACGCATTGGTCTATAATTTACAAAAACAAGAAAAATACGAAGAAAGTTTGTATATGTGTGAAGAATTAATTAAAATATTAGATAGTGAATTTGGTAAAGGTCATAGTAAAGTAAAAGAATTAATGAAAACGAAATATATATTACTTATTCAATTAGAAAGATATGAAGACAGTGTTACTATTATTAAAGAACTATTAACATTACTAGCGAGTATTGATTTAACGCTACAAATGTCTCAATTGGCTGCGCAAGTAAGAAAAGATAAGGCTATTCTAACATCATATTTGGCATATAATTATTATAAATTAAATAATATGGAACAATCAATCGAGTTATATGATGAATTACATAAAAATATACACACTATATTTAATACAAAGGAAAAGGAATTATATGAAATACAACTACGGGAATGTGAAATATTATTATCTAGATCGGTTAATTATATAGAAGCGCATAATACACTTGTTACTATTATACAGGACATCCACGCGGAATGTAATGATAAGGAAATAAAATATGAATTATTAGAACAGGCCTTTTCTTTATTATACCAAGAATCTACAAATAGTATTACAATGAAAGGAGTTATATATAATAAAATGGCAATTATAGGTAAAAAAAGTGCTATTTCACATATTTGCCTAGATATATCTACATTTAGACAGGATAATATAATTGATCAAGAGCATAGCGTATCATTTGGTGTAATTATTCCCTATTATGATGAAGATGAAGACGTTGTGTATTCAGAAAAAATTATAGAAGAAGGAATGCCTGTCCCAGTCGTCGAAAAGGGGGTAGGTGTCGAAGGTGACGAAGATGTCGAAGATGTCGAAGGTGTAGCACGAGGAGGCGCTCAAACAGACGATATTTCGACAGAGGTCACCGGTGCGTTATATGATGTATCTATAAAACCAGATTCAAATATTGATAGATTACTTAAAAATGTCAAAGAATTATATAAAAATGAATTAGAATTAGGGTCGTGTTCTATTTATATTGTAAAACAAACAAAAAAAGAGATCGATATAAATGAAGAGTTATATCATAAAAATAGTTTTTATAATATAAATGACGAGGAAACAAGGGGATATTTAAAATATAATAAAGGGGCTCTAATTAATACAGGCTATACATTTGCTAAACGAGATCAAAAAAAATATATGATTATTATGAATGCTAACGTACACTATGACCCTACCCTTACATCTATTATGACAACCTATCCAAACCAACCTGAATTTATTGGGCGATTAAAAAATACTTCAAATATCGAGCAGTATATAATGGACATTATTAAAATAAATGTCAATGATTATGAATTAATTAATGGGTCGCCGAATGATATATGGGATCCAAGTCTATCTGACAAAATAGTCTATAATCGTATTAAAAGAAATACTAAATTAAAACCAACAAGTATGTACATAAATAACACAGATGAACGCATACAATTAGTAAATGATACTGCGTATGAACATAGTATTGATTATAGACGCACAAAAGATTATTTATATTTAGATAAACAGAGTCAACCCTTTTCGGGTATAAGTCAATTACATAATGTCGATATTGTACATACGAGTAAAATAAGTAGTTATATTACCTTACTTGATGTTGATTTTACAGTCGAAACAAAACCGTTTGAAATATATGAGCTGGATGAAGCAACCGGTGTATATAATAATGTGTTATATACAATATTTAACACTATAGATATAACACAATCATCATTAGACATTGTAACACAGATATATGTACGCTATATAAAATATATAACAGGTATTCGCGATATTGACATCAGACCCGTTATACAAATGGTAGAGTTATCTATGCATACGCATTTATATAATAACATATTTAAATCATTATATGTTGAAAATAGATTAAAATATATTTTACAGAATATAAGTTATGTCCTGTCTTTATTTCAAGAAGTATTACTACAAAAAAAAATCAACGATGTATCATTTGATAACTATGATAGTATATTTAGAATGGATTATACATATCATCCATTACTAGGATTTTCTATATATATGTACGAAGAATTTAAATATTATTATGAATATAAGCATATATTAGATAAAATATATGAACATAGGAATACAGTTGATACTTTAAAAAATCTATATACAAATAGTACAGAGACCTTTCAATCAACAGTCGATACATTCGCACAATCAAATAATCTTCAAGTCGTTGATATTATTCAAAATAATATTATATATAAAAATCTTGCTACACAATTATTAGAGCATTACATTGTTAAAATAAATACGCAAAATGAGGAAACCAGTGTAGTCACATATACCATTGAACAAGTAACAATAACATTAGATGAATCAATTAGCAAAGAAGAAAAAGAAGAAAAAGAAAGTAGATTTGAGCTAATCATACTTAACAATCCAAACGATATACCAGGATTTACAGATAATGATTTAGTATATGATCCAAGCAACCGATTTATATATATTAACTATTATAATACAGTATATCATTCATTACGAGACAATATACATACAGAATATACAAATAAATTAAATGTGCCCTTATTTAGCGAGGAAATGTCCAAAGATTATTTTAATCCAGAAAAAAAGTATGATGGTTTACAATTTGGTTATAAAGAAAACATAATGGATTTTAATAGATTTGAAACACCCTTATTTAAAAAATCATATCGATTAGGTATTTTATATAATCAAGCATCTAATTTTGTAGTAAGACAAAAAGCTAATATAAAACAAATAAAAGATATACAAACGATTATACAACATATCGATACTTTGGATAAAGAAATGTTTTGTGACAGTAATACACAGGCCAAACACATACGGCACGAAATTGTAGAATTATATAAAGATTTATTACAACAAGCAGAATATAGTATCGAACCTGTTCCAGAACCAAGTATCGATCTTACGACGGAACCTGTAATAGACCCATCAATAGATTCAACGGAGGAGGACACTGAGGTTGTTGATACGCGTTCGGACAAGCTATATAAGCCAGGACAACTAAAAACGTTGGCACAACCCGAACAACCAGAACAATCCGACCAATCCGACCAACCCGAACAACCCGAACAACCCAAACAGGACGGTGGATCTACATATGAGTCTGAATATTTTTCAATCAACCACATGCAGATGATTCAAAAAGGAGGCAATAAAAATAATGTTATAGGGGTACGAAAAAAAATATTATATTTACTAAAAGGATTACCAGTAAAATATATTAAACTATTTCAATTTGACGTAGAAGCTTTATATAGTGTTACAAAATATATATATGCCAATAAGATTTCAAAATTATTATTAAATTTAAAAGGTATTGATCATACTTCAACTATATTAGAATGTATGTCTTGTGTGGGCGGAAATGCTATTTCGTTTTTACAATATTTTAATACATGTGTATTTGTAGAAAAGGATTCTAATAAAGTAGATATGCTAACAAATAATATAAATAACTTGTCACAACATATATCTAAAAAAATGGGACATTTTACAATAGTAAATGATGATATTAATACACTTATTACCTATAAAAAAAAAAATATATTAAATCAATCGTATGACATTGTATTTATTGATCCACCATGGGGAGGAAAACATTATAAATATAGTAAAAATATAAAAATTAAAATAGATACGATACCTTTGTTTGATTTTATTGAAATGTTTAAAGATATTAGTCGATACGTAGTTTTAAAATTGCCCTTTAATTATGATATAAAACATTTAGAAAATAAATTACATACTGGTTTTGAAATTATAGAAGTACATGATATTAAAAATTCAAAAGATAAAATTAAAATGAAAATTGTTATTATTGAACTAACAAAGAAAAATATATTTACACCTGAAAATATACTTAATAATATTAAAAAAATGTCAACGATAAGTAATACTAAAAATGTAAATATAGAATTAGAAATCGATACCGATACCTCGTCAGGGACAACTATGAATACGCTATCCGATATACATAATAAGAAATATGATACAGTAATTGATGATATAATAGATAAAAGTATTTTTAATATAAAGGATAATATGATACAAACAGATACACTCCATATACCCGATCCCACATATAAACATATTACTATTCGTAATGTACACAAAAATAATCATTCCCATACACCTAATACCGTACAGGACATTGGGGATAATGTGCGCGAGGAGGCTAATGTTAGTAATGAATACCGAGAACATGATGACTATGAACAATATGAAGAAGGTGATGAAGAATGTACCGGTCATAGTACGAATCCTATTGATGATGATATACAGTCTATTAATAGTGTGTTTTCCGATCCCTCTCAAAAAAATGTAAAGCGGATACGTATTATTAAACACTCATAATATATAAACTATTGTTTAGTAAAGATAATAAAATATTAAATAATTGTATAATTATTAAAATAAATTTGATATAATATTTATTTAAATAATAATTAATTATACCTCGTATCATGAATGATACTAATCGAATATATAAAGTATATTCTAATGTAATAGAAATGTTAAAAGATAGAGGCTATAAAATAGAAAAAAAATATAAATTAACGTATGATAAATTTAAAAAAAAATATTATGAACAAGATTATAATATTTTTGTTACACATAAAAAAACTAAAAATATTATAGGGGTATATTTTAGCACATATACTAAAAATAAATTACAAAATATTAAGCAACTTGTATGTGATATTTTTAGTAATCATATAGAGCAATCATTTTCAACTATAATAGTTTTAAATAAAAAACCAAATAATATTATATTAAAATATATTAATCAGAGTGAGTATAAACATCAAATAGAAGTGTTTTGGACTGATATTTTACAAATTAATATCACCAAACATACTTTACAACCTATATTTAAATTATTAAATGAAAGTGATACAACCAAGTTATTAGAATCATATAATATCAAGGTCCATCAATTGCCTAAATTATCGATACAAGATCCTATTTGTAAATATTATAAATTTCCTAGATTATCTGTTATTAAAATTATTAGAAAAAATAGCGATTCTATTAATAGTGAATATTATCGTTATGTGTCATAAATAGGTGTCATAAATAGGTGTCATAAATAGGTTGCTCTATATATATATATTTGTATTGTATTGATAATATATTTTTTTTTATTTATTGTTTTAATTTATTTTAATATATAATTATATATTATATTATATAATTATGTCAATTATTCCACAAGGCCCAAACAAGGCCAATGCTTATCTCACTCCACTAAAACAGGCAAGCTGTAACATGTTCCCTGGCGTCTGCCCTAACGGAACAGAACTACAAACACATAAAGGTAAAAATACTATGATTGGAGCCAAATGTAAAGGGAATCCATGTGTCGCGAGCGATGAAGCCAATTGTTGTAGCACAACCGGCCAGTGTGTGGGTACATATGGTAGTTCTAGCTATGCATATGAAAAAAACGGAGAGTTTTTAGTAAATCATACAATGGTCGGTACAATTAGTAATAAAGTGGCATGTGGGGATAATTCTAAGTTTTTAAAGAAAAACGCAATGGGAAAGACTTTTCAAGAATGTTGTGGGGATAGAGAATCATGTGCTTCATTCTACTTAAGCGGAAACGGAAAGACTGAGTGTGAAAAAACTGCCGTCGATTTGGACATGCCTGGGAGTAATAGTTTTTCATTTTTTACGTTCTTACCTGGTATGAACGCGCACGGCGGCGCGACGGAAGAAACAACGTATTGTGCGGGCGAGAAGTGTGACGCGCTCACCGATGCGATCGGTGACAATAAACATTGTTGTTTCGAAGCGCACTCGGGCGCCCGGCCCGCACTATGTAGTACCGTTGGATTAGATTTTTGCGATTCGAGCACACATGTGTTACAGAAGTATAATAAATGTGCGGGTAATACGTGTGGAGAGGGTGATCGAGCGGTTTGTTGTAAAGAAAGAGCTAAATGTAGCACTTTAGATCATTGTTCTCAGGGAAGAATACCTGATCAAACGAAAAATGATACATATTGTTTTGGATCAATGTGTAATGCGGTTGATGATAGTTGGAAATGTTGTACAATATCAAGCACAAATGCTAAATGTGGAGGCAACGATCAAGATATAAATTTCGCGATAAAGGATCATGGTGGAACGTATAGCTATCTACGATGGGGTAATAAGCCTTGTGTCGATGGTATAGAACCACAAACCTTCGTTAAAGACGCTTCCTGTGCGGGTAATACGTGTAAAGATTCAGACTCGGCAACTTGCTGTGTCAAAAGAGCGAAATGTTCGAGTGGCAACACGCAAGGTGAGCTAGCCGCAAAATGTACTGCGACGGAAAATAGTTCAAAGTTATATTTTGTACTGGATGCGGATAATACCTACTGTTCCGGGGCAACATGTGATGACGAGGTTGCTATAGAGTCGGATTGTTGTGTAGCGACTGACCATAGTAGTAAAACTCAGACCGTCAAGGACCAGGAAATTCTCGATAATACTAAAAAAAAATATATAGCATATAAAAATCAATTAAAAGGTTGTAAAACACGCGATGATGGTGGATATGGTGTCTTTCGTTATGGTAACACAAAGGCTTCAGGGGATTGGGCTATAAAAAAAAATACTGAAGATTGGGATAATTGGTGCGATTCAGCAACGCAAAGTGAATGTCCTAGATGGGGAGGGGCGGGAGGTGCCTTGATTAACTCAGCGGTTGCTTCAGGAGGAGTGAATGCATATCGGCGCTGTTCTTGGTATTGCGAGTCCACTCCCCAAAAACAGTGTCCTGAGGTTACCCTTGATACAGAGACATCTTCAAATAGTATATATACAAACACAATACAAAACACACTAGATAGTGAAAATTTAAAGATGATTCAGGCAGAAACAAGCTTTAACGATGGTTATAGATGTACATCACTACAAGGGTATCCTTGGGATGTGCGATGTCGTGATGGATGGAAATCCGCGAGAGCAAACGCTTGTCACGGGTGCGCGATAATACCACAGAATAAAATAGAATGTGAAAAAGTCGCGCCATCCATATGTAAATGGAAGAAAACGTTATAATATCTACACAACGTTTAATTATTTTTTTGTAAGAATATAATTGTTGATTTAATATATTTTAACATCAATATTATTTTCGAACATATTATAGTAATATATTTGATATTTTGATGGAAATACAATATGATTGTGGTCCATAGCATCCCTAATTAAAAATTTTCCATTTGTCCTGTGAGCAATATGATGTAAATGCTTGAATAATATACTAGTATTGCTATAATAAGTTTTATCAGGTTTCTTTACATAACTATAAATAATATCTTGTATACCTCTGATATGGATACCTCTGATATGGATAATATCTTTTAAATTAATAAGTTTAGTAATCATAGATTAATATAAGTACCTTTTACTATATTACATCAAATTTATAAAAGTGTTACTATAAAATTAAGAATTACAAGATTTTTTTATGTGTTAAGAAACTGAAGGTACGCGTAGTTATAAATATAGAATGATATGAATCTGGAAAGTGTATCCTGTTTATTTTTAAATTATATTTAAGAATTTATTTTTAATATATTATAGTATTATATATATATAAATATAAATATTTATTATGGGAGATAATATGTGTTCAAAAAATTCATTAGAAAAAAAATTAAAGGAATATAATGATTTGTTGAGTACATATGAACAGCAGTATATTAAAGAATTAGAATTTTTATTAACTACAGTGTCTAGTGGTACTGGTGGTGTGGTTGCTGCCGCCACCGTCG